>Ga0137394_10000165_pt1 | contig 46321 bp, 44 predicted proteins | sample czobulk116metaG_FD_108278 | JGI IMG/M metagenome (GOLD analysis project Ga0137394, IMG submission 108278) | Vadose zone soil microbial communities from Angelo Coast Range Reserve, California, USA - czobulk1.16 metaG | ecosystem: Environmental > Terrestrial > Soil > Vadose zone | place: USA... | reverse complement strand
GTCGATGTCGATCCCGAATGTCTGCGAGATGACGTGCGCAATCCGTGGGTAGCCGAACCGAGGATTGCGTGATTTGAGTTCGACGATGGCCTGGATGAGCGCGTTACTCGGCCCCTTCGATCCGGGCTGCTTGGGGCGCGGCGTCGATGAAAACAGCCCGCGATACTTGCAGCGGACCACGGCTTGATGCGACGCTAGGAGCGTCGATGGCCGGAGAGCGATGGCACCCTTTCGGATGCGTCCTGGACTGAGGAACATCGACCAGAATCCGCACAGCAGCCGGTCCCTCGGCGTCAGGTTCGGCGCCCGCTGGCGAGCACGGCGCAGGACGATCAGTTGCTGCTTGAGCAGGAGAGATTCTCTGCGATCACCGCTCGCACACCACCAGAGCCACAGAGCTTCGCGGTCACGACGGCCAGGTGCAGCAGGGCGAGCAGGAGGTCCCTCATGTGCTGGTCAGCGTAGGTCGGACGTCGGGCGCTGTGCAACGTTGCCGAATCCTGGATTCGGCACGAGAATTCCCAATTCGAGACGAACAGGGTCATCCGGGCACAGTTTGGCCACGTGTCGCCCACAATGATGGCGGTCTATAGTCACGTGCGCAGAAAGGCGCTCGAAGAAGTTGCGAAGGCGTTGGAACCTGACCGCGGGTGAGCAGAGCCAGAGACTCCGGGTCCACATCAAACAGACGTTCGCCGGCGAAGAGTTATGTCACATGTGACGTCACAGCGGCGCCCGTCACGCAGCAACGTGATTGATTTTCTTAGGAAAACTGGCGGGCCCAGCAGGACTCGAACCTGCGACCTCCTGGTTCGTAGCCAGACGCTCTATCCAACTGAGCTATGGGCCCGCGCGAGGTCAGAAATTTCGATCCTAGCACAACAGTGACGGCGCCCGAGCTCCGCTACCACGCGCGGCGCTGCTCGACGCGCTCGTGGAAGAGCGTGTCGTCACGCAGGAGCGAGGCGAGACGCGCCCGCAGCTCGCGGGCGTCTCGCACGTCGCTCGGATCGACACGCGTCGCGTGGCCGCCGCGGTGCGCCAGCCATGAAAACACGATCCGTGACAGTGCGGCGGTGCGGGGGGCCGCGAGCGCGCTGCGAAAGAACCGCATGATGCGCGTGCTGTGCACCGCGAGGTCGGCGCCGTTTCTGCGGGTGCGCTGAATCATCCAGCGGCCGTCGGCCGCGGCGCCGACGAGCTCGACTGAATCGGGCTCGACCGACGGCATCAGCACGAGGACGTCGCGGAGGAGCGCGGCGGGGACGGCGCGCGTGCTCAGATCCGGGGCGCCGATCTGCACGTTGACTGGCGGCTGCCGCTCCTGAATCAGCGCGCCTTCGCGCAGCAGCGCTTCCAGCTCGGATCCGACTTCCCGCCACTCGGCGTCCGCCGCGCGCGACAGCTCCGGCTTGAGCGCACGCCAACGTCGCTCCGCGAAATGCGCGCGGAGCCTGCGGCGCAGGTTGATCGCCTTGCCGACATACAACGCGCGGCCGTCTGCGTCCGTCAGCACGTAGACGCCCGGCGAGGCTGGCGCGTCTCTGCAGATACGGTCGCCGGCGCGGCGCCAGATCTCGCGTCGGTCCTCGAGGACGAGCGCCTGCGCGACGAGCCGCCGCGCGAGCTCCGGCGGCGCGCCGCGGATGCCGAGCACTTCGGCTGCGAGGCGCTGATGATCGGGCGCGTCGCCCATCTCCGCGAGGCGCGCGAGGAGTTTGTCGCGAATCATGATCGGGCGGCGTCACATTTTACTCGGTGCCTGGCATCGGTATCCGGCACCGGTAGCCGGCCCGTATCCGGCGATGGTGTCCGGCACCCGTGTCCCGCGCCCATGTCCGGCACCCGTGTCCGGCACGGGTACCGCACTATTTCATCGGCCGCTCGAGGCCGTGGCCGGCGCGCAGCTGCGGCGACAACGTGATCGGCAGCTTCCCGCCAATCGCCGCCTCGCCGGCGATGGCCCGGACCGCGGCGCGCTCGGACTGATCGTAGAAGTCGTACGTCAGCAGCGTGGCCGGCAGCTCCGGAACGAACGACGCGGTGTACGGGTTCCCGAAGAAGCACGTCACGAGCGGGACGCCCGTTCCGTCGGTGATGCGCGCCAGATCCCGCAACAGCCGCACGAGCTCCGGCCCGAGGTCGAGCCGTCCGCTGCCCGACGTCGCGCGGACGAATACCGATGCGACGATCGCGCCATACCGCGGCGCCACGGCGCGCACCAGATCGAGCTCCGACATCGGCGTGTGGTCCGACACCTCGATCGAGGTCAGCTGCGGCCATCGCTTCTTCAACTCGGGAATGAACGTGCGGCTGGGCGCGGCGATCTGCCATCCTGACGGATAGTCGAGGATCGACAGATACAGAACCGGCGTGCCGCGCGCCACGGTGAGCGGCACCTGATGCCGATCGTCTTTGACGAGCGTGATCGCGCGTGTGAACGCGTCCTGCGCCACCGCTTCGTGCGCGCGGCCGCCGACGGTCGCCGGCACGGCGTCGAGATCGATCGCCCGGCGCAGGTGCAGCTCGACCGACGCCTTGGCGCGCAGCACGCGCGTCACCGACGCGTCGATCTGCGCCTGCGTGACGCGTCCGCCCGCGCGCGCTTCCCGGATGCCGTTGAACGCCGCAATCGGATCGGGCGAGTGCAGCACCTGATCGGCGCCCGCGAGCAGCGCGCGTACGGCGCCTTCCTCGGGCCGTACCATCTTCGCCACCGCGTCCATCGACATGGAATCGGTGTAGACCAGGCCGCTGAAGCCGATCTCCCGACGCAGCAGATCCTGCAGGATCGGCCTGCTGAACGTGGCCGGCGTCGACGGCGCCGGATCGAGCGCCGGCAGCTCGATGTGCGCCGCCATCACGGCTTCGGCGCCCTGTTCAACACCGCGGCGAAACGGCAGCAGCTCGACGTTCTGCAGTCGCGTGCGATCGTAGGTGATCACCGGCAGGCCGAGGTGGCTGTCGACGTCGGTGTCGCCATGCCCCGGGAAATGCTTGATCGTGGCGATCATCCCACCGTCGCGCGCGCCCGCCACGTACGCGCCGACCAGCGTCGCGACGCGCGACGGATCCTCGCCGTAGGACCGGGTGTTGATCACCGGGTTGCGCGCGTTGTTGTTCACGTCGGCGACCGGCGCGAAGTTCACCTGCACGCCGAGCGCGCGCGCTTCGATCGCCGTGATTCGCGCTTCTTCGCGGACCAGACGCACGTCGTCTCCCGGCGCGATGGCGCCCATCGCCATCTGTCGCGGGAAGGTCGTCGCGCCGAAGATGCGGAAGCCGACGCCGGTTTCGAAGTCGCCGGTGTTCAGGAGCGGAACGTTCGACAGGGCCTGCAGCCGGTTGAGGAGGAACGCCGCCGAAAAGGGCTGGCCCAGGATCACCGTGCCGTAGCCGGGATTCAGCAGCACCGACGGCGCGGGCATCGAGGCGCCGAAGACGTGGAACCCGCCGACGTGATAGTCGCGCACGAGCCGCGTCAGCGTGTCGAACGTCTCGCTGTCCGTGCTGAGGAAGTTCGATTCGAACGAGGGGACGATGAGCTGTCCGATTTTTTCGTCGGGGGTCAGCTTCGTCATCGTCTGCTCGACCCACCGTTCAGCGGCGCGGTCGAGCGTGAACGGATCGCGCGGCGCAGCCGTCAGTGTGAAGGGCGCGACCCAGGCCAACGCAGCCGCGAAAACGCGAAAACACGAGAACACGAAACGCTTTCCTGTTCGTCTCTTCGTGCTTTCGTGGTCTCGGAAAGGCATGGGCGGATGGTACCACGCAGCGCGCTACAATGAGCCCGCATGAGCCAGACCGAACACAAGGCGCGCGCGCCCGTGTCGGTGCGCTGCTTCGTCCTCACCGTCAGCGACACGCGGACGGTGGAGACCGACGCGAGCGGCCGCGCCATTGTGGAACTGCTGACGGCGGCGGGGCACGAGGTCGCCGGCCGGACCATCGTCAAGGACGATCCGGATCTGGTCCGCGGGACGATCGAGCGTCAGCTGGCGTCGCCCGACGTGCACGCCATCATCACGACCGGCGGCACCGGCATCACATCGCGCGACAGCACGTACGAAGCGGTCGCCGGCCTGCTGCAGAAACGGCTCGATGGGTTCGGCGAGCTCTTCCGGATGTTGAGCTTCGAGCAGATCGGGCCGGCCGCGATCATGAGCCGCGCCAGCGCAGGCCTTGTCGCCGGGCGTATCGTGGTCTCGCTGCCGGGATCCGAGGCGGCGGTGCGACTCGCGATGGAGCGGCTGCTGATTCCCGAGCTCGGGCATCTCGTGGAGCAGGCGAGGCGGTGACGCGCGCCTGACGGCTTCGCGCTACGTCGATGTACGCGATATCGTCGGGCGGGAGCGGAGCCGAACGGACATGCGACCCTTTACTTCGACCATCTCCCTGGAAGAAGCACGGCGCCGCCTCGACGCCGCCGTCCGCCCCATCGTACGCACCGAGCGCGTGCCGCTCGACGCCGCCGCGGGACGCGTCGCCGCGGCTGACGTCATGTCGCCGATCGACGTGCCGCCGTTTGCGCGATCGGCGATGGACGGGTACGCGGTGATCGCCGCTGACACGAGCGGCTCGGCGCGGGCCACGCCCGCGAGGCTGCGGGTCGTCGACCGGATCTATACCGGCCAGCCCTCGTCCGTCACCATCGAGCGCGGCACGTGCGCGGAAATCGCAACCGGCGCGCCACTGCCCGCGGGAGCCGACGCGGTGGTGATGGTCGAGGAGACGGCGAAAAGCGGCGACATGGATGTCGACGTCTTTGCCGCGGCGACTGCCGGGCAGAACATCGGCCACCGCGGCGCAGACATCACATCCGGCGATCGCGTCGTCGGCGGCGGCGATCTGCTGACGCCGAGCCGCGTCGGCGCCGTCGCCGCCATCGGAGGCGTGGACGTGGAGGTCTACGCCAGGCCGCGCGTCGCGATCCTGTCCACGGGCAACGAGGTCGTCGATCCGGGACAGCCGCTGCCGCCCGGCCACGTCTACGACGTGAACCGCTTCACCCTCGGCGCGATCGTCTCGGCGCACGGTGGCGTGCCCGAATCGCACCGGCCCGCGCAGGACACGGTCGAGGCGCTCCTCGCGTCTCTCGACGCATGCGCGCAGGCCGATCTGATCGTGTTCTCGGGAGGGAGCTCGGTCGGCGAGCGCGACCTCGTGGTGGACGCGATCGCCGCCCGCGGCGAGATGATCTTCCACGGCATCGCCGTCCGCCCGGGGAAGCCGACCGCGTTCGCGCTCGTCGCCGGCACGCCATTCTTCGGGATGCCAGGCAACCCGACGTCCTGCCTGTCCAACGCGTACATCCTGCTCGTGCCGTTCCTGCGCGCGATGGCCCGCTTGCCGACGCACGTCCCGCGCACGATCGAGGTGCCGCTCGGGCGCCGCATCGTCTCGGCGGCGAACCGGCATCAGTTCTACACCGTCCGCCTGCGCGACGGCGTTGCACATCCGGCGTTCAAGGGCTCGGGCGACATCACGAGCCTGTCGCAGGCCGACGGCTTCATCGAAATCGCGTCCGACCGGAGCGTCGTCGAAGAAGGCGCGACAGTGAGGGTAACGCTCTTCTGAATCGGCGATCGGCGATCTGGTGATCGGCGATCGATCGGCGATCACCCGATCGGCGATCTGGTGACCAGCGACCGATCGGCGACCGATCGGCGATCACCCGATCGGCGATCGGCGATTCACCGTCTACCGATCCGTCGCTCGTATTCCAACTCGAGGACGTCGGCCGTGTGGAGATCGAATGCGTTCGCGGTTCGTGGATAGCTGCCGCGGAACTCGGAGTGGCAGCGGTAGCAGACCGTGACGTCCTTCAGCCGGCCATAGACCACGAGATCGATGAGCGCGGCGAACGCCAGGATGCTGTAGGCGATCAGGTCGCGGCCGAACCAGTAAAACCCCGCGCTGATCAGCGCGCCGATGATGACCACGGTGAGACCGGCCTTCGGATTGAAGTCCTTGCGGATGTAGAAGTCACCGCCCTCGCACACCGGACACCGATCGACGGCGCGATCGCCGCGCAGCGCATCGCCGATCGTCAGGGCCATTTCCCGGCCGCAGCCGCCGCACTTGATCGCCGCCGGCGCGTCAGCGGCATGAACGGGCAGACCAGCGTCACACTTCGGGCACTTCGCAAGGATCTCCAACTACTTCGCCTCCACGTCATAGATGTACAGCGTCGATTTGTCGTCCTCCGGCATGAAATAGCCGCGTAAGCCTGTCGCGCTCGGCTCGATCCAGACCGGGTTGTGCGTCATGTCCATCCCGCCGGCGGTCCAGAGCAGAACCGGCACCTGATGGACCGGACGCCCGTCCTCGAGGTTGACGAGATCGATCCCACCGAGCCGGAAGGGCGCCACGTCCGGCCTCTGGCGCATTTCGGCGACCCCAGTGCACACCATGAGACGGCCACCGAGATATTTGCAGTCCTGATAGTCCAGATAGTGCGAGGTGTTGAGCGTGCGCAGCGTCTCTGGAGGCACGTCGGCGTTCGTCACCCTCCCGTCGTTGCCGAGTGTCCATCGATAGAAGCGGCGCGAGCCCCAGCTGACCCCGTGCAGGGTGTTGTCGTCGGTGTTGTGGATGATGGCGCCGATGTGGTCGGCGAAGCGAAACATCTCGGTCGCCTTCATCGCCTCGGGATCCACACGGTAGACGATCGAGCGGCTGTTCGGTCGGTACTCGGCCACCGAGACCCAGACGTGCTTTCCGTCGTAGTCGATACCGCCCGGGTGATAGATCGTTCCTTCTCCCAGCCGGAGATCGGCGATGAGGTTGCCCGCCATATCGATCTTGAACAAGTGCCCGACGCCATCGCCCGCATCCCAGTCGTAGTCGCCGACGGGCCGTGGCAGCAGTTTCGTCGGTACCTTGACTTCGACAGACGAGACGAACAGTGTGCGCCCGATCTTCACCATGCCCTGCGGATGGTAGGTGCGGAAACTGATCCGCACCGACGCCACCCGCTTCCACGACGAGCCTCGCGTGAGCTTCGTCACGCGCTCGGCGATGGTCGATCGTGTGTCTGTGGGAACGGTTGTCACGGCCACGGCGGCAGTCGCGACGACTGTCACGGTCGCGAGAACGTGCATCGGCAGAGAAATTATGACACGCGCATCATTGCGCGAGACGGCTGGCGAAGGAGCGTGTCCGGGGCCGGTCTGAAAAACCGGCGCCTACTCCTCCCTCAACGCCTCGGTCGGCTCGAGGCGCGACGCGCGGAGCGCCGGCAGGTAGCTTGCCAGCATCGCGATCGCGCCGAGCCCGGCGGCCGCCATCGCCAGCGTCGCGGGATCGCCGGGGTGCAGGCCGAACAGCAGCGTCGACGCCGTCCGTGCCGCCGCGATCGCCAGCACCGTCCCGACGAAGACGCCGGCGATCAGCAGCACGCCCGCTTCGCGCATCACCAGGCGGACGACGTCGCGGCGATCGGCGCCGAGCGCCATGCGGATGCCGATCTCGTTTCGGCGCCGCGCCACCATGTACGACATCACGCCGTAGAGACCGATGGTCGCGATCAGCGCGGCGAGCGCGCCGAAGAACCCGGAGAGTGTCGCCATCAACCGCTCCCGCATCAGCGACGCGCGCACCATGCTCGGCAGCGTCTGGAACTGGACGATGATGTGGGCGTTCGTCTGCCCGACGACCGAAGTCACCTGCGATGTAATGCCCGTCAGCGGGGCCGTCGAGCGCATCACCACCTGCAGAAACGGATCCGGCTTCTCTTCCTGCGCTGCGGCGAAGAACACCAGCGGCGTGAACTCCTCACGCAGATCGGTGTACTTCGTGTCCTTGACGACGCCGACGATTCGATTGAGCGGCCGCGGCCGGTTGGGCGGCTCGTCGACCTGGAACATCTGGCCGATCGGATCCTGGCCGGCGAAGAACTTGTGCGCGAACAGCTCGGTGACGATCGCCGATTTCTCCGGGCCGGGCCGGTCGCGGCCGTCGAAGTCGCGTCCCGCCAGGAGCGGCGTGCCCATCGTCCGGAAATAACCGTCGCTCACAAGGTTGAAGTTCACGATGTCCTGATACTTCTTGCCGTTGATCACGATGTTGTTGTTCCAGCCGCTGCCGCTGACCGGCACGATGAACGCCTGGGCGGCCGACGCCACGCCCGGAAGCGCTGCCAGGCGTGACGCGATGTCGGCGAACAGCGCCGTCCGCCGCTCTTCCGGCACGCCGGCGCGCCGCATATCCAAATTGACGACGAGGATGCCGTCCTGCCTGAAGCCGGCGTCGAGCGTCATCAGGTTGCGGAGGCTGCGCACGAACAGCAGCGCGCCGACGACGAGCACGAGCGACAGGGCGACCTGCGCGACGACGAGCGCGCGCCGCATGCCGAAACGCTCGCGCGAGTCGGTCGATCCGCGAGTACCCGCCTTCATCGCGACGCCGGGTGCCGCTCCCGTGGCGCGAATCGCCGGCACGAGGCCGAAGATCGCACAGGTCACGACGCCCAGCGCCGCCGTGAACGCGAAGATCCGCCAGTCGAGCGCGAGCTCCACGAAAATGCGGTTGTTGTCGGTGGTGAGAAACTCCACGAGGAAGCGGCTGAGCCACTGCGCGAGCAGCGCGCCGCACCCCGCGCCGATCGCCGCGATCAGCAGGCTCTCGGCGAGCAGCTGGCGGACGATGCGGCCACGTGACGCGCCGATCGCCAGGCGAACGGCGATCTCACGCTCGCGGGCGGTCGCGCGCGCGAGCATCAGGTTCGCGAGGTTCGCGCATGCGATCAGCAGGACCAGACCGGTGGTCGCGAGCAGCAGCCAGAGCGGCGACTCGTACTGGCGCCGCAACTGCGAGATGCCGGTGCCCCCCGGGTACGCGCCAATCTTGAACTGCAGATAGTGCGTCGCGTCTTCGGCACGGTAGTCGGGCAGCGTCGTCTGGAAAATCGGCGGCGAGATCGCGGGAGCTGCGCGCGCGCCTGTTCGAGCATGATCCCGGACTTCAGACGGCCCATCGCCCCGAGAAACCAGACGTCCTTCTTGTCCATCGCCGTGCGCGCCCCGCGTGAGACCGGCTCGGCGCAGAGCGGCACCGCGACGTCGAACGTGCGGCCGACCTCGACGCCGAAGAAGCTCGCGGGAGTGACGCCGACGATGTCGAACGAATGGCCGTCGAGCGTGATCGTGGCGCCGACGACCGACGCGCTGCCGGCGTACTCGCGCTGCCAGAACGCGTAGCTCAGCACGGCCGGCGGCGAGGCGCAGCCGCGGCGATCGTCGGCGGCGGTCAGCGTGCGGCCGATGAGCGCCGGCACGCCGAGCCCCTTGAAGAAGTCGCCGCTCACCCAGAGGCCCTGCGCATAGCGAGCTTCGCCGCCTGTCGTCAGATCGAAGGTCGGCGCGCTCCAGGCGAACGCCTCGCTGAACACCTGCTGCCGATCGCGAATCTGTTCCCAGAGCGGATTGGTCAGGCTGGGACGCCGGCCGGTGAACTGGCCGGTGCGCCCGCCAACAGGATCGGCAATCCGCACTTCGACGAGCTCGCCGGCGTCCTTCACGGGCAGCGTGCGGATGCGGACGGCGTCGAGCAGCTGGAAGATCGCCGTGTTGGCGCCGACGCCGAGCGCGAGCGACAGAATGGCGACGATGGCGAACGCGGGGTTCAAGCGAAGCAGCCGCGCGCCGTATTTCAGATCGCGCCAGGCACTGTCGATCAACTTCACGGTGTTCATCTGATAAATCTCCTCGCGGACCAGCGTCGCATTCCCCAGCTTGCGGCGCGCCGCGGCGCGCGCCGCGTCCGGGCTCATCCCGCGCGCGATGTTGTCGTCGGTCTCGATCGCGAGATGCGCCTCGAGTTCGCGCGCGCGCTCATCGTCCCATCGACCGCGAGTGAAGAACCGTTTGAAGCTCATGTCCACCGCTGTAGGAAACGGCCTTTGAGGCCGTTGAGGCCGTCCGGCGCGCCGTCTGAAGGCCGGCCCGTACGATCGAATCACCTTTCAGGGTCGCCTCACGCCGGTCGCAAAATCCTGTTCACCGCGCGGACGATCTCGTCCCACCGGTTGGTCTGCGCCGTGAGCTGCTTACGGCCGGCCGGCGTGAGCCGGTAGTAGCGCGCGCGCCGGTTGTTCTCGGACGTGCCCCAGAACGACGCGATCCAGCCGCGGTCCTCGAGCCGGTGCAGCGCTGGATACAGCGACCCATGCTCCACCTGCAGCACCTCCTCGGACCGGTGCTCGATGGCGTAGGCGACCGTGTGGCCGTGCGCCGGGCCAATCGCCAACGTCTTGAGGATCAACAGGTCGAGCGTCCCTTGGAGCAATTCACCCTGGATGGGCGTATTTCCACGTTTTGGCATGCTCTGGCGATCATACTCCACTAGATCATCTACCGGAGGCATTAGACGGCGGCCCGCGAAAAAGGGTTGGGGCGGAGCCCCGCCGACGCAGGGCCCCCCGGCGGGCGATCAGCGGCCCGGGAAGAAGGACGGGAGCGGCAGGTCGCGCATGGTGTGCAGGCCGGGCGCTGCCTGCAGCACGCGCGAGATCGAGTTGACGACGATCGACGCGGTCGCGACGTCGCCGTGGATGCCGCCCGCTATTTTCATCGACAGGTTCGGCGATCCCTCAATCTCGACCGAATCGTAGGTCTCGGGCGACCCCAGATATGCTTCCATGTGCAGCTTGATGGCCGGCTCCTTCTTGCGGTAGCCGACGCCGTCCTGAATGATCCCGCAGACGTAGCCGGGATCGACCGCGAGGAACTCGCTCGAGATCGTCACCGACGCCAGCTTCGGCTGGATCTCGTCGGTGATGCGATCGAGCGTCCACCCGAGCGCGTCGGCAATCATGGCGATCGACTCGGTCATCCCCACGTGTCGCACGCTGCCATCGTCGACCTTCTTCTGGAACTGCTCGGTGGTGAGGCCCGCGCCGATCTTCTGCTGGAACGGCAGGCGGCGGATCCGCGCGTCCTGCAGGCGATTCACGACCACGCGATCCACCCGCTCGCAGACGGCGGTGAGCGCGATCGGCAGCGCGTCCATCGCGAAGCCAGGGTTGACGCCGGTGCCCAGCACCGCGACCCTGGCCTTCCTCGCCATCGCGTGAATCTGACGCGCGTGGCGGATGTGCGTGTAGCCGGGATACGACAGCTCCTCGGTCGTCGACACGATCGCGATCTTCGCCTTGAGGATGGCCTCGATCTGCGGCATCACCTTCTTGATCGACGAGGTCGTGGACAGCACCACGACGTCGGGCTTCGCCGATCTCAACGCCTTGGCCGCGTCGGCCGACACCTTGACGTCCAGGCGTTTGGGCAGCCCGACGACGTCGCCGAGGTCGCGCCCGACTTTGGCCGGGTCGATGTCGATCGCGCCGACGATCTTGAATCCAGGACGTGCCGCCACCTGCTTGACGATGGCCGCCCCAATCGGACCGAGCCCGAAGTGCATCACTTTGATGTTGGGCATATCCTGCGGATTATACTCACGGGCGATGGCGCCAGACCACCCGGGCGGGTTGACGCGCGAGCATGTCGTCTGGGCCTATCGCCTCCTGCTGGACCGCGATCCCGAGAGCGACGATGTGATCGGCCCGAAGCTGGCCGGATCACGCGACACAAGCGAACTCCGGCGTCATCTGATGACGTCAGCGGAGTTCCGCGACAAGAACCCCGATTTCGCGCATACGAACGATCCGACCGTCGTGATCAAAGAGATCGCGCCCGCCGTGCGGCTGCTCCTGGACCTGTCGGACCACGTCATCGGCCTCAACATCCTGCGCGGCCACTATGAGCGCGACGAGATCCGGTTCGTGCGCAGCGTCCTCGATCCGGGCGACGTCGCAGTGGACGTCGGCGCGCACATCGGGTTCTTCACGATGCTGATGGCGGCCATGGTGGGATCGGCCGGCCGCGTATACGCGTTCGAGCCGCTCGAGGCGCATGCCACCATGCTCGAGCAATCGGTCGTCGAAAACCAGTTCCGCGATCGCGTGATGTTCAGACGTGCGGCCGTCGGCGCGGCGTCGGGGACTGCGACGCTCACCTTCCCCGTCGAGACGCTGAATTCGGGCGGCGCCTATCTGTTGCGGAACGGGACGGCACCACTGGCAGGAAACCAGAGGAAAGAGGTGCCGGTCGTCGCGCTAGACATGCTGGACATACGGCGCCCGGTCCGGTTCATCAAGATGGACGTCGAAGGGGCGGAGCCGCAGGTGATCCGCGGCGCCGAGCGGATCCTGAAAGACGATCGGCCGGTGATTCTGTCCGAGCTGCATCCGACGCAGCTCGATCGCGCATCGGGTGTCAGCGGCGACGAGTTCCTCGCGCAGATGAAGGCGCTCGGCTACCGCGCGCATCCGCTGCGCGATTACGCTCCGGCGAAAGCCGGACACCACGACTACGCCGCGCTCGTCGGCCCGGCGCTCGATCGTGCGCCGGATGCCATCATCACCGTCGCGCTACTGCATTCCTGAGATCAAGACAACATCTGTCGGCACCGGCCCGTGCGCAATCGCGAGCCGCCCGTCGCGCGACCAGGCGAAGCTGAAGATCCGCTCGCCGCTCATGTCCAGCAGCTGTTGTGGCGCGCCGCCGTCCACGGGCTGATTCCAGAGCGCCGGGGCCCCTTGCGCGACTCCAGGAACGTCAACGCGTCGCCAGTGGGCGTGAAGCCCAGCATCAAGGGCACGCTGACGATGTCGAACGAGAACGCTGCGCCGCGCCGGTCTCGACGGCTCTCAGCACCACATCCTGGCGGCCGCCGGCGCCGAATGAGAACGAGGCGACGTACCGGCCATCGGGAGACAGCGTCGCCGACATCGCGAAATCATTGGAAATCTGGGTGGGCGTTCCGCCATCGAGGCGACTCGAAACAGGCGTGGAGACTGCGCAACGCGCGTGATGATGATCGAGCGCCCGTCTGCCAGGCATTGCGCCGCCGCCGGGGGAACGGCGTCGATGTGCTACAATGTGCTACATGAGAGCGAAACAGCAGCAGAAACAACAGAAGCAGGTGGGTGTGCGCGAGCTCCGGCAGAACCTGAGCGTCCATCTCCGGCGCGTGCTGCGCGGCGAGACCCTCGAAGTCACCGACCGCGGCCGGGCCGTGGCCGTACTGGCGCCGCTGCCACGGCCCTCATCGGTGCTCGAGCGGCTTCGCGCTGAAGGACGCCTGACGCCCGCGTCGGGCGACCTGCTCGCGCTGAAGCGACCACCGATGCCGGTGTCGCGACGCGGCAGCGAGGCACTCGAGGAGCAGCGCGCTGACCGCTTGTGACCGCGGCACCCGTGTATCTCGATTCTTCCGCATTGATCAAACTCGTCTTTGAAGAACCCGAGAGTGCGGCGCTCGAACGGTTTCTGATCGAGTGGCCGGTCCGGGCATCGAGCTGGCTGGCGCGGGTGGAGGTCCTGAGAACCGCACGAACCGTCCGCGATGCCATCGTCGTCCGGCACGCCGACGACGTGCTCGCCGCAGTCGATCTGATCGCACCGGACGCCCGACTGCTCGTCGAAGCCACGGAGCTTGAACCCTTTTCGTTGCGAGCACTCGACGCCGTTCACCTCGCAACGGCGCTGTCATTGCAGCCTGATCTCGCGGGCGTGGTCGTGTACGACCGGCGACTCTCCGATGCCGCGCGGGCAGTCGGCCTCACCGTGTGGGCGCCGGCCTAGTGATAGCATGGCGGCGCATGCGCCGCGCGCTCCTCTGGCTGCTCTCGATTCTCGTCGCCGGCCCCGCCGGTACGTCGACCGCGATCGCGCAACCTGCGGGCTCCGGATCGCTCAACCCGCCGCGCTCGCCGCGCAATGCGAACTACACGATCACGGCGCGCCTCGATCCGGCGACGCGCACGATCACGGCGTTGGAGGTCATCACCTGGCGGAATATCACGAGCCGTCCGGCCACCGATCTGCAATTTCATCTGTACTGGAACGCGTGGAAGAACACGCGGTCGACGTTCATGCGCGAGCGCGCGCTCGGCGAGGCCGGCATCGCGCCGGCCGCCGAGGGATCGCGCTCAGCCGGCGAGTGGGCGCGCATCGACGTGACCGCCGTCAAAGTCGGCGGCATCGATCGCACCGCTTCCAGGCGCTTCATCGCGCCCGACGATGACAACGCAGATGACGAGACGGTGATGTCGGTCCCGCTCGTCGAGCCGATCGCGCCCGGTGCGGCCGCGCAAGTCGACGTCGCGTGGACTGCGCACGTGCCGCGGACGTTTGCGCGGACCGGAGCGATCGGCAACTTCTTCTTCATCGCGCAGTGGTTCCCGAAGCTCGGGGTGCTGCAGGAGGAGGGGTGGAACTGCCACCAGTTCCACGCCAGCACCGAGTTCTTCTCGGACTTCGGCATCTACGACGTGTCGCTGACGGTACCGGCCGACTGGGTGGTCGGGGCCACGGGGGTCCGGCGCAGGCTGCGTTTCGACAACCCGCGCAACACGGCGACGCACCGGTATTACCAGGAAGATGTGCACGACTTTGCGTGGACCACGAGCCCGGACTACCTCGAGCGGACGGCGCGTTTCGAGCAGCCCGGGCTGCCGCCGGTCGACATGCGGCTGCTCCTCCAGCCGGAGCATGCGAATCAGGCGGAGCGCCATTTCGACGCGACGCGCACCACGTTGAAGTACTACGGCGAATGGTTCGGCCCGTATCCCTACCGCCACATCACCATCGTCGACCCCGCGTATCAGAGCGGCGCGGGCGGCATGGAGTATCCGACGCTGTTCACGGCCGGCACGCGCTGGCTCGCGCCGTCGCGCGTCACCACGCCGGAAGGCGTCACGGTCCACGAAGCGGGCCACCAGTTCTGGTACGGCATCGTGGCCAACAACGAGTTCGAGGACGCGTGGATGGACGAGGGCTTCAACACGTTCTCCACGGCACGCGCGGTCGCGCAAGCCTACGATCCGAATTATCTGGCGCTGCGCTATTTCGGCGGCTTCATCCCCTGGGTGTTTCGCGACATCGAGCTCAGTCGTGAGACCGAAGGCAACCGTCTGGCGGGCTATCGCCGTGACGCGAAGAGCGACGCGCAATCGACGCCGTCGTTCAGGTACTTTCCGGCGACCGGCGGCAGCATCACGTACAACAAGACGGCGCTGTGGCTGAACACCATGGAGCGCTGGCTCGGATGGCCCACGCTGCAGCGCATCCTGTCCACGCATTTCGACAGGTGGCAGTTCAAGCATCCGGCGCCGCGCGATTTCTTCGACGTGGCCAACGAGGTCTCCGGCCGGGATCTCGACTGGTTCTTCGATCAGATGTATCTGAGCTCGAACGTGTTCGACTACGGCGTGCAGGATCTGAAGAGCGGTCGCGACGGTGACCACTACCGCACGAGCCTTGTCGTGCGGCGCTTTGGCGAAGCGCTGTTTCCGGTCGATGTGCTCGTGACGTTCGCCAACGGCGAGCGCGTCACGGAACACTGGGACGGGAAGGATCGGTGGAAGCTCTTCACCTACGCTCGAACCGGCCCGGCGGTCTCCGCGCAGGTGGATCCGAACCGCGTGCTGCTGCTGGACGTCGACCGGACGAACAACTCGAAGACGCTCGAGCCGAAGGGCGCGCACGCGGCGACCAAATGGTCGCTGAAATGGATGGTGTGGCTGCAGGATTGTCTGCTGTCATGGGCGGCGCTCGCATGAGCGGCGCGGACCGGCGAAGCGAGTCCGAGCATCTCCGCCAGGGCCATGGCGGTCAGCTGGAGCCTGACGCGAAGGCGGTAAGACCGGCCCTGCAGTTGCGCCGCGGCGCCTTGGGCGCCGCGATCGACGGCATCCGGCGGGTGACTCGCGCGCCCGCGATCCTGCTGGGCGTCTGGGCGCTCACGCTCGGCGTCAGCCTGCCGCTGGCGCTGGCGCTGCGCGGCATGCTCGCTCAGCACCTGGGCAGCAGCCTTGCCGCCGACACCGCGGCAAGCGGCGTGAACTACGACTGGATGCAGGAGTTCGGCAATCAGGCCACCGGACTCGGCGTGACCTTCAAGCCGACGATCATCGGCTTCGGCGCGGTGCTCGACAACCTGAGCGCCTTCCTCGACAACGCATCGCGGCCGATCGTCATCGTCGGCGCTGCGACGATCTACGTGATCATCTGGATCTTCGTCGCCGGTGGCATTCTCGATCGGTACGCGCGCGATCGCGCGACGCGGGCGTACGGGTTCTTCGCCACGTCCGGCGTCTTCTTCTTCCGGTTCATCCGTCTCGCCGCCGTGCAGTGGGTGGTCTACGGCGTGCTGTTCGGCTCGCTGCACCCGTGGCTGTTCAATCGACTGTATCCGCGGATCACGCACGAGGTATCGGTCGAGCGGACGGCCTTCCTGGTCCGCGCGGCCTTCTACCTCGCGTTCGGCGTCCTCGTTGCGGCCTGCGCGATGATCTTCGACTACGCGAAAGTCCGCGCCGTCGTCGAGGATCGCCGCAGCATGCTCAGCGCAATCAATGCGTCGATGGGCTTCATCAGGCGGAACTTCGCGGCGGCCGGCGCGCTGTTTGCCACGAACTTCGCGCTGTTCGCGCTCGCGGTCGGCATATACGCGCTGATTGCGCCCGGCGCGGGCGGCAGCGGCGTGTCTTTGTGGATCGGCCTCGCGATCGGGCAGCTCTACATCGCCGCCCGGCTCTGGGTGAAGCTGGTGTTCTGGGCGTCGGAGATCGCGTTGTTCCAGGGCCGCCTCGCGCACGCGGGCTACGTCGCGCGGCCGCAGCCGGCATGGCCGGACTCGCCGGCCGCCGAGGCGATCCAGTCGTAGCGGCCCGGCCCGCCGAAGCCCTTGGCGGAGGCAGTCCGGCGCGTCACTCAACCATAAAGGTGGTCAGCGATCGTGCGGGTAGCGACTCGCGGCGTCGCGCGACAGCAGATGCCGGCTGGCGACATACGGTCCGCGCTGAAGAGCGATAGCGCCTCAGCAGCAGGTGACACAGAACGTGCAGGTCGTTCCGCGTGGCGAGTACCGATACCCGTGGCAGAACCTCGTCGATCTGCGCCTCGTGAAAGCGGTGCAGCGCGGAGGAGTCCGCTTCGAGCCGACGCTGGATCTCTTCAACATCTTCAACGACAACGCGGTGACGAATGCGGTGACGACGGTCGGGTCGTCGCTCGGGAGGCCGTCCGCGATCGAGATGGGGCGGCTGGTGCGCGTCGGCGGCCGGATTGCGTTCTAGCGCCGCTCGCACTGTGGCGTGGTACCCAAGCGCGGCAGATTGCCCGGAACGTCGAAGAAACTGGGGCCTCTGGCTGCTACGCCGACGCGGGAACGGCGGAGGCTATGACTGCCTTGATGCCTTCCGCGTCGAGCGATTCGACGACGAGGAGCTCCTCGGCCATCGCGCGCACGGCGCCGCGGTTCTTCGCGATGATCTGGCGCGCGGTTTCGTAGCCGCGCATCACGAGCTCGCGGACCTCATCGTCCACCCGCTGCGCAGTCGACTCGCTGATGCCGACGCCTTTGTCCGTCTCCCACGGATTCCCGGGCGTGCGATACGCGAGGGGGCCGAGCGCCGCCGACATCCCGAATTCGCAGACCATCCGCCGCGCGATGTCGGTCGCCCGCTCGATGTCGTTCCCAGCGCCGCTCGTCATCTGCCGCAGGAAGAGCTCCTCGGCGATGCGGCCGCCCATCAGGATCGCGATCTGCGCCTCGAGGAACTCGCGCGTGTAGGTATGACGATCGCCTTCGGGCAGCTGCATGGTGACGCCCAGCGCGCGGCCGCGCGGGATGATCGTCACCTTGTGCAGCGGGTCGGCCTGCGGCAGCAACGCCGCCACGACCGCGTGTCCGGATTCGTGATACGCGCAAGTCACCCGCTCGTGCTCGCTCATCGTCAGCGACTTGCGCTCCGCGCCCATCATCACCTTGTCGCGCGCCTGATCGAAGTCCTGACCGGTCACGATCTGCCGGCCGCAGCGCACCGCGAAGAGCGCGGCCTCGTTCACGAGATTCGCCAGCTCCGCGCCGGAGAACCCGGGCGTGCCGCGCGCGATCTGGCGGAGATCCACAGCGCCGTCGACCGCGACCTTCCGCGCGTGGATGCGGAGAATCTGCTCGCGCCCCTTCATGTCGGGCGCGCCGACCGTCACCTGGCGGTCGAAGCGGCCCGGACGGAGCAGCGCCGGGTCGAGAATGTCGGGCCGGTTGGTTGCCGCAATGACGACGATGCCCTGGTTCTGGGCGAAGCCGTCCATCTCGACGAGCAGCTGGTTCAGCGTCTGCTCCCGCTCTTCGTGGCTCAGCGAGTTGCCGCCACGGCTGCGGCCGACGGCGTCGAGCTCGTCGATGAAGACGATGCAGGCCGCGTGGCGGCGCGCGTCCTTGAACAGCTTGCGGATCCGCGACGCGCCGACACCGGCGTACATCTCGACGAAGTCCGACCCGCACGCGAAGAGGAACGGCACCCTTGATTCACCGGCGATCGAACGGGCCAGCAGCGTCTTCCCGGTCCCGGGAGGCCCGACGAGCAGCACGCCTTTCGGAATGCGTCCGCCGATCGCGGAGAAGCGTCCAGGCTCGCGCAGGAAGTCGACAATCTCCTTCACTTCTTCCTTCGCTTCGTCGACGCCTGCGACATCCGCGAACGTGACGGTGGTCGTCTCGGAACCGGCCTCGCACGTCTTGCTCTCGAGGGCCGGGATGCGGCCCGAGGACACGCGATACATCATGAACCCGAGCGCGCCGACGAAGCCGAGCCCCAGCACGATCGTGACGTAGTTGTACGCCGACTGGTCGGACACGCTCTGCACGTCGATCCGCACCTTCTTTTTCGCGAGGTCCGACACGAATGCCGGATTCGACGTCACGAAATTCGTCGGCGCGACGGTGCGATAGACCTGACCGCTCGTCAGCGTGAAGTCGAGCGTGTCGCCGTTGAGGGTGACCCCCTTCACCGCGCCACCCTCGAGCTGCCGCAGCAGGTCGGAGAACGGCACCTGCGCGACGGCCGCGCCGCCGTGCGCGCGGAGCAACAACAGTCCCCCGGATACGATCACCAGCAACCCTACGGCGGCGGCGGTGATCATCGTGCGGCGTGAAAACTTGCGAGGAAACACCTGGCGCTCCGTTTCGGACCATGCGAGATCCCGCCTGGCGACGACACTACGCGCGCGTAGTGTCCGGCTTCAACCGGACCCGCTTCGATCTGATGTAAAAGGAATTTCCGCGGGGGGACGCGGAAACGTGGAAACATTTTACCCGACGGCGAACATATTGTAAATGCCACGAGATGAGCCAGTTACGACATCGTCGCTAACGGGAGGGCCGCTGGTTCCGGAAAAACAATACCCCCTGCCCTGTGGCCCTTTCTGCCCTCCGCCGCTCCACTTTTCCTGTCCTTCCGGCCCCTCCCCACCATCCCACCCTACAATGACCGCCATATGCCAACGGCTGAGCGGATAGCGGTCTGGATGCGGCAGCGGCTGGCCGCCAGCGGCGCGCGCGGCTTCGTCGTGGGTCTGAGCGGCGGCGTCGATTCCGCGGTCATCGCGCGCCTCGCGCAGCTCGCCGCGCCCGGCGCCGTCGTCGGCGCGATCCTGCCGTGTCACAGCGATCCCGCCGACGAGCGCGATGCGCTGCTGGTCGCGAAACATTTCTCGCTCATGACGGTGCGGATCGATCTGGCGCCGTCCTACGACGCGCTGATTCACGTCGCGCAGGCGGCGTTGCAGACGCTGCCCGAGCACGTGCGATCGACGGCGCCTGCGCCGGATCTGCGCAGCCGCGTGCCGCTCGCGAACATCAAGCCGCGCCTCCGGATGACCACGCTCTACTTTCTCGCGAACAGCCTGAACTATCTGGTGGCGGGGACGGGCAACCGGTCCGAGCTGTCGATAGGGTACTTCACGAAGCACGGCGACGGCGGTGCCGACCTGCTCCCGATCGGCCATCTCGTGAAGAGCGCGGTGCTCGCGCTCGCGCGCGAGTTGAACGTCCCGTCGACGATCATCGAGCGGACGCCGAGCGCCGGGCTTTGGACGGGTCAGAGCGACGAGGAAGAAATGGGCTTCCGCTACGCCGACCTCGAGCGGTATCTGGACGACGGCCCGCAGGGCGTCTCGCCGGCGCTCGCCATGCGCATCGAGCGTCTGATCCGCTCGAGCGAACACAAACTCAAGCTCCCACCAACGCCGGACACAGACTGGAATTCTGAATTCTGAATTCCGAATTCCGAATTCTGAGTTCGGTCCTTACACGTCAGCAAATTTATAGCCGACACCCCACACCGTGAGGAGGAAGCGCGGGTTGGCCGGATCGGCTTCGATGCGGCGGCGAAGCCGTTTCACCAGCGTGTCGACGCTGCGCACCGTGACGAACGTATCGCCGCGCCAGATCTTCGACAGCAGCGCTTCGCGGCTGAACACGATCCCGGCGTGCGCCGCGAGGAGGTGCAGCAGCCGGAACTCCTGATCGGTGAGCTCGACGTCGCGCCCCTCGATCCGGACGCGGCGGCGCGCCGGATCGATCTCGACGCCGTGAATCCTGACGGGCGGGCCGCCAGCGCCGTTCGCCGACTCCGGCATCGTCAGAACCGCGCCATCCGACGCCGTGGCCGCCGCCTTGCGCGGCCGCCGAAGGAGCGCGCGCGCGCGGGCCACGAGCTCGCGGACGCCGAACGGCTTCGTCAGGTAGTCGTCGGCACCGCTCTCGAGGCCGATCACCTTGTCCGATTCCTCGCGCCTGGCGGTCAGCATGAGGATCGGCACGTCGTGGTTCGTCCGGCCGTGCCGCACCGCGCGGCACAGCGACACGCCGTCGAGGCCGGGAATCATGAGATCGAGGACGAGGAGATCGAACCGCTCGCGCTCGGTCCTTTGGAGCGCGTCCTGTCCGTTGCCCACGCCCTGGCACGCATAGCCTTCGAGCCCGAGGTGCAGGCACACCAGTTCGCGAATGTTGGGCTCGTCCTCGACCACCAGCACGCGGGGAGTCGCCGTCACTGTTTTTTCACCGTTCGTCCACGTCCCCGTCACCGGATACCGGTCAAATCATTACAGAAGGAGATCGACATGACCTCAACCGTCAAACGCATCGCTCTTGGAGCCGCAGCAACACTCGTCGCGCTCGGCGTCGGCGCGGGCGCCCTCGTACGCGCTCAAGATCAGAATACCAATCCCGGGCCCCATCCGTTTATGGGCCGCGGCATGGGCCCGGGTTGGCCCGGTGGACGCGGTGGTCCGGGCGGCCCGATGGGCATGCTGCCGATGCTCGGCCGCGCCATCGAGCTGACCGACGCGCAAAAGGATCAGATCAAGACGATCGCCGACTCACACAAGGAAGAATGGAAGGCGCTCGCCGACCGCGGGCGGGCCGCGCACGCGGCGCTGACCAGCGCCGTGACCGGCGACGTCGTCGACGATGCGCTCATCAGACAGAAGAGCGCGGAGGTGGCAGCCGTCGAAGCGGACACGGCGGTCGCCCGGGCGCACGCGCACGCCGAAGTCCTCCAGATCCTCACGGCGGAACAGAGGGCGAAGCTGAAGACGATGCAGGCGGAGATGAAGACGCGGCGGGGCAAATTCTGAGCGCTTGAAGTCAGAAGTACGGTGTCAGAAGTACGAAAGCAGACGGAAAGTTCCAGGTTCGAGATACGAAGTCTGTCGGCCTGAAGACGAGACTTCAGACTTCAGACTTCGTACTTCGTTAGCGGGCGGCGACGGTCGCCTTCGCCGTCACCGTGTGGACCGCCTTGACGATATGGCTCGCGGCGATGCCGAAGCGGTCGAGCAGCTCTTCGGGCTTTCCGCTGCGCGGAATCTCGCGCACTGCGAGTCGATGGACGGTGAGGCCGGCGTCGGCCACGCCCTCGGCGACGGCGTCGCCAATCCCGCCTCCGCCGTAGTGATCTTCCACGGTGATCAGATGGCCGCCGGTCGCCCGGCCTGCCGCGACGAGGCCCGCGCGATCGACCGGGGCGACGGAATACAGATCGATGACACGGATAGAGGTGCCCTCTGCGCGCAGCTGATCGTACGCCTTGAGCGCCTCGAAGACCGTCACGCCCGCGCCGATGACCGTCGCGACGTCCTTCGCGCTCTCGCGCAGGACCTTCAATCCGCCGATCCTGAACGTCTCCTCGTTCGAGTAGATCACCGGCGTCTTCGGGCGGCTGATGCGGATGTACACGGGACCCGGCCTGGCCACCGCGAGCGCCATGAGCCGTTCCGCGCTCACGCCGTCACTCGGATACAGCACGGTGAAGTTCGGCTCGGCACGGTACATCGCGAGGTCTTCGAGCGCCATCTGGGACGGCCCGTCCTCTCCGATCGACACGCCGGCATGCGTCCCCACCAGCTTCACGTCGAGGTTGCTGATCGCGGCCATGCGCACGAAGTCCGCGGCACGCGAGAGGAAGCAGGCGAACGTGGACGGGAATGGAATCGCGCCGCGCGCGGCCAGCCCCATCCCCGCGCCGACCATCGCCTGCTCCGCGATGAAGTTCTCGTAGAAGCGATCCGGCGCCGCCTTCTCGAAGCGGTCGCTGTAGGTGGAGTTCTTCACGTCGGCGTCGAGCGCCACGACACGCGGATCGGCTTCGCCGAGCTTCGCCAGCGCGGTGCCGAACGCTTCGCGCGTCGCCACTTGATCGCCAATCCTGTAGGCGGGCGGCGGAATCGGCTTCGGCGTCACCGCGGGACGCTTGACCGCCGGCGGCTTCTGAATCTGCGCGGCGAGCATCGCGGCCCAACCGTCCGGCGCGGAGACGAACTGCTTTTCGAGCTCCGCGATCGCCTTCTCGGCCTCGGCCTTGCTCAGCGCCTTGCCGTGCCAGCCTTCCTTGTTCTCCGCGAACGAGATGCCCTTGCCCTTCAGCGTGCGGGCGAGAATCATCGTCGGCTTGCCTTTGGTGTTCCGCGCCTGGTCGAGCGCGTCGAGGATGGCCGACATGTCGTGGCCGTCGATGACAATCGCGTGCCAGCCGAACGCCGTCCAGCGGCGCTCGAACTGCGCCATGTCGTGCTGCCACATCGTCGGCCGGCTCTGGCCGAGCGCGTTGACGTCGGTGATGCCGCACAGATTGTCGAGCTTGTCCAGCGTCCCGACGTTGGCCGCCTCCCAGACCGATCCTTCCGCCGATTCGCCGTCGCCGAGCAGCACGTAGGTGCGGTAGTCGGACTTGATGCGGCGCGCGTTCAGCGCGATGCCGATCGCCGCGCAGATGCCCATCCCGAGCGATCCGGTGGCGACGTCGACGAACGGCAGCCGCGGCGTCGGATGCCCCTCGAGATCGGAGCCGAGCGTGCGCAGCTTCAGCAGCTCGGCGCGATCGAACACGCCCGCTTCGGCCCACGCCGCGTAGAGGATGGGCGCGGCGTGGCCTTTGGACAGCACGAAGCGATCGCTGTCGGGATTCTTCGGATCTTTGGGATCCCAGCGCATCTCCGCGTAGAACAGCGCGGCCATGAGCTCGGCCATCGAGCAGCAGCTCGTGGGATGTCCCGTGCCAGCCTCTGTCGTCGACCGGATCGAGTCGATGCGCAGTTGCGTGGCGGCGTTCTTCAAAGGGGGCAGCAGCGATGTGCGTTCGGTAGTCATAGGGATCAGAAATTCTACTACCGTAAGGCCAGGAGTTCGCCCAACGCGAGCCCGTAAATTGCAGCCTCATCAGTGGACGCGTCCAGCACGCGAGCCGACTGAGCCGTGAGGATGCGTGCGGCGTCGCGCTTGTAGTCGGCGTTTACGGCAATTACCGCGGCTCGACGGTAGTCCGCATCGTCGTGCAGCGCGGCCAGGCGGCACAGCACGCGCGCCGTTTCGCAGTGGAGCACCAGATCGCTCTCGGCCGCCGGCGACTGCCGCGCCAGCTGCATCAGCTCCTCGGCCAACATCGAATACGGGAGGCGGCCGGTGATCTCGTACGCCGTGATCAGCGCCGATGCCGCACGCACCTGGTCCGCCAGCCCGCCGCGCACTCCCTCGCCAGGCTGATAGGCGCCTCCGACCACGCGCTCGAGCTGATCGATCGCGTCGGGCACGATCTCGGCGGGATCGAACAGGCCAGACGCCCGGAGACAGGCGTCCACACACACCGACGCCTCGTTGACGGCGAGCAGGCTGCGGCATTCCGCGCGCAGCGCGCTCAACAGCTCGCCGATCGTCTCGAGGATCCGCTCGTCGTCGGCGATCGCGGCCGCTTCCACGAACAGCGTCAGCCACGCCGCGCGGCCGACGACAGTCTGCTCGCTGGCGGCCTGAGTGAGCGCCTGGGCGAGCCCGGAACCGAGCGCGTCGCGCAGGTTGTCGCGCTCCGTGCCAAGGTACTGGCGCAGGAGAAAGCGCGTACACTCGGCCGAATTGGGGCGGCCGTCGGCCAGGGCGTCGATGAGACGCGCCGTGATCGCGTCGAGTTCAGCCGTCGGGAGGTCCTGCAAGGCGGCAATTATAATGACTGGGTGATCGTTGTCCGGTATGCGACGCTTGCGGCGCTCGTTTTGTGGCTTGGCGCGATGCTGGGCGCGCGGTTCGCGGACCTGTTTCGCCGCGTGGATCTCGTCATCTACGTATGCGGCGCCGCGACGGTCATTGGATTGCTGGTGATGAAGTTCGTGGGCCCGCCGCCGGCCGGTTTCATCCCGCGCATCGCGATCGCCGTCCTGATGCTGGCGCTCTCCATCGGCTCAGCGCGTGTTTTCCCGCGCGAGGTCTCGTCGACGCTGATGACCCTCAACATCGCGCTCGGGTTCGTGCTGCTGATTTGGTACGTCCGCGAATGACCCACACGATCACGCTGATACCGGGCGACGGCATCGGCCCCGAAGTGACCGAAGCGGTCGTCCGGATCCTGAGCGCCTCGGGCGTCTCGATTGAATGGGAGCGCCAGCTTGCCGGCGTGCTGGCGGTCGAGCGGTCGGGCCAGACGCTGCCGGTCGAGCTGATCGATTCGATCCGGCGCAACAAGGTCGCGCTCAAAGGGCCGGTGACGACGCCGATCGCGCATGGCTTCACGAGCGTCAACGTCGGGCTGCGCAAGGCCCTGGATCTCTACGCGAACCTGCGGCCGGTCTGGAATCTGCCCGGCGTCGACGCGAGATTTCAGGGCGTCGATCTCGTGATCGTGCGCGAGAACACGGAAGATCTCTATGCCGGGCTCGAGCACGAGGTGGTGCCCGGCGTCGTCGAGAGCCTGAAGATCATCACGGAGCGGGCATCGACGCGCATCGGGCACTTCGCGTTCAACCATGCGCGCCGCAACCGCCGGCACAAGGTGACGGCGATCCACAAAGCGAACATCATGAAGCTCGGCGACGGCTTGTTTCTCGACAGCGTCCGTCGCGTGGCGCGCGAATACACCGACATCACGTACGACGAGCGGATCGTCGACGCCGCGTGCATGCACCTCGTGATGCATCCGGAGGTGTTCGACGTCCTCGTGCTGCCGAACCTGTACGGCGACATCGTCTCGGATCTGTGCGCCGGCCTCGTCGGCGGGCTCGGCGTGGTCGGCGCCGCGAACCTGGGGACCGAGATCGGCGTGTTCGAGGCCGTCCATGGCAGCGCCCCGGACATCGCCGGCCAGTGCATCGCGAACCCCACCGCGCTTCTTTTGTCGGCGGTGCTGATGCTGCGCCACATCGACGAAGCCGAGGCAGCCGATCGCGTCATGGGGGCGCTGAGCGCCGTCCTGACGGCGGGCGCCGTACGTACGCGGGATCTCGGCGGCACGGCCTCGACCATGGAGTTCGCCGAGGCGGTCTGTAAAGCCCTCTAAACGAGGCTCGACTCTCGAGGCTCGGCTCCCACCCGCGGTTTTCAGCGCTGAGACTTGAGCGGCGAGACTCGAGACTCGAGGGTTGAATGTTGAGCGTTCCGCCGTGCTATAGTCCGGGCGGCTTTCTCAATGCTGGACGACATTTCTCAGGCTGTCCTCGCGCGCGAGGAAGTTCTCAAGTACCTGCGCGGCGACTACGGTGAAAGCGGCGCGCAGGCCCGCGAGAAGATCTACGGCTACCTCGACGAACTCCGGACGACGCAGCGGCACAAGTTCTACCGGGCGCTCCAGCATCCGCTGTACCCGATCCTCCGCAAGATCGAGCGCAAGCACGAGAACCTGCATTACGTCACGTCCGCCGTGCGCTCGCACCGGATCGTCTACGCATCGAACCACAAGAGCCACACCGACTATCTGGTCGAGCCGCTGGTGCTCGACGACAACGGGATCCGCCCGCCGCTCATCGTGGCCGGTATCAATCTCTTTGGCGGCCCGCTCGGCCTGATCCACAAACACGTGACCGGCGCGATCCCGATCCGCCGGAACACGAAAGACCCGGCGTATCTGATCACGCTGAAGGCGTACGTCGCCGAGATCCTCAAGAAGCACGACCTGTTTTTCTACCCCGAGGGCGGACGCAGCTACAGCGGGGAGCTGAAGGCTGCGAAGACCGGCATCTTCAACGCCGCACTCGGCTCGGACCGGCCCGATCTCGTGATCATCCCCGTCGCCATCGCGTACGACCTCGTGCTCGAGGACCACATCCTCGCCCACCAGCGGCTGAAGAAGCGGCAGCGCGCGTTCGGCCGCGAGATCGCCGAGATGGTGCGCTACGCCGTGGGCTACCGCTCGCGCGCGTTCGTGACCTTCGGCGCACCGATCACGACCGGCGATCGCAACGTGCATTCGCGCACCGACGTCCTCGAGCTCGCAAGGCTCGTGCGCGCGCGCACCGGCGCGCTGTACAAGGTCCTGCCGACCGCGCTCTTCGCTGCCGCGATGCGGCCATCGATTGCGCGCCGCGATCTCGAGGAACGCATCGATCGGCTGATCGAGGAGCTCGCCGCGCGGCACGCCAACCTGGCCGTGAACAGTGGACGGCAGGCCATCGAGGAGGCGGCCGAGCCGCTCGAAACGCGAGGCATCGTCGTCGCCGAGCGCGGGCGGTTCCGCGTGCGCGAGCGCACGGTGTTGCGGTACTACGCGCGCACCATCGAGCACCTCCTCGTGACGACCGGTCGGACTCACTGATGCTCGACAGCGTACCGAAAGCCTTTTTCCACCTCATCGCCCGAAGCAGCACACTGAAGAAGATGGCCTCGCGCTACGGGATGCGCCGGTCATCGAGCTTTGCGCGCCGGTTCATCGCGGGCGAGACGATTGCCGAAGCCATCGAGGCGGCGCGGGCCGTCGAGGCGCGCGGCCTGAGGATCACACTCGATCTGCTCGGCGAAAGCGTGACCAGTCTCGACGCCGCCGACGCCGCGACCCGCGAGTACGTGGCGGTGATCAACGCCATCGTCGAGTCCGGCATCGAGCGCAACCTCTCGCTGAAGCTGACGCAGCTCGGGCTCGACGTCGACAAGGCGAGCGCGATCGACAACCTGCGGAAAATCCTCGAGCGCGCCGGGCCCGCCGGCTTCTTCGTCTGGATCGACATGGAGAGCTCGGCGTACACCGAGGTGACGCTCGAAATCTTCGAGACGCTATGGCGCCACGGCTACGGGCGGATCGGCATCGTGCTGCAGTCGGCGCTCTACCGCACCGAGGAGCACGACGTCCAGCGCGTCAACGCGCTCGGCGCGCGCATTCGTCTGGTGAAAGGCGCGTACAAGGAACGGAAACACGTCGCGCACCGGAAGAAAGCGGACGTCGACGCGGCGTACGCGCGGGTGCTGAAGACGCTGCTCACCAGCGGCCACGACCCTGCCATCGCCACGCACGATCCGCGCATGATCGAGCTCGCGCGGCGATGGGCGCGCGCGCAGGGCGTTCCGCCCGAGCGATTCGAGTTCCAGATGTTGTACGGCATCCGCCGGGATCTGCAGGCGGCGCTCGTGAAAGAGGGGTATCGGGTCCGCGTGTACGTCCCGTTCGGACAACAATGGTTTCCTTATTTCATGCGCCGTTTAGGCGAACGACCGGCGAACGTCATGTTCGCCCTCCGGGGCATCCTTGGCGAAAGTAGGTAATTCGCTTCCAGGATTGCCCGGACTGCATCATTCGAATTCCCCCACCGAGGCAGTTGTTACCATCGCCAACACCCTCACGGGCGGCGATCTTCAGGCCCCCCTCCGACAACCCTAGAAGTGCTCAGCATTTAGGGCGAAAAAACCGCTCGCGGCACGGCTCTTGAACTCAACTGAACCGCACGGAGGCTGGCGGCGTCCATAACAGCAGGGACGCGCGGCAGGAGGAGCAGGAGGACATGGTCACCAACTACCCCCAGGCAATCGAATCGCACGAGGAGGGCATGCGGACGACGGTCGGGGACGAGAGCGTGGACAATTTTGGCCCTCGTATGATTGAACGGCTTCGCCAGATGTTCTGCGGGCTGCATGGCCACGACACCATGCTGCACTTCGAGCAGGATCGAATGTCCTTACGGTGCGTCTCCTGCGGCCACGAAACGCCGGGCTGGGAGTTGAATGAGACGCCGCCGACGGTGACGATTCGGGGTGACAGCCGTCGTCAGGCGCTCGCCCGGCCGCGCCTCGTAAGTGCCCGCCGGATCGCGTAGCGGAATCCGACAAGGGCCCAGAAATCGAGCATAACGCGCCGGGTCCGTCGTGCCTTCGCCGGCTGAAGGCGCGCGACCCGGGCGCGGAACCCTCCCGGATTATCCCATCCACTGCCTCACCAGCTCAGCCAGCGCATCTCGACACGTGACGATGTCCGCCACCGTGACGTATTCCTCCGTCGAATGGAGACCCGCACCGCCAGGGCCGAACAGGATGGACGGAATGTCTGCGTGTCCAAGCACGGCGGCATCGGTCCAGAAGCTGGCGCCTGCGATGCGCGGCTGACCGCCGACGAGCGTCAGCGCGGCAGACAGCGCCTGCGGAAGCGGGTGATTGGCCGGCACTTCATAAGCGGGCCGGCTGAACATCGCCGTAGCCGATCCACGAAAGGTCGTGTCTTCACGGCGGAGCGTTTCGAGAATCTGCCGGACCTCCTCGAGCGCCGTCGACTCCGGCTCACTCGGCAGCGTGCGCCGCTCCATCTGCAGCGTCGCGCGGTCGGGATAGCTACTGAGCTCGCGGCCGCCCTCGATGAACGAGGCATGCAGCGATCCGGTCCCGACGAGCGGATGCGGCCGACGGGCTTGAAGGGTCACATCGAGTGCCTCGAGCCGCGTCAGCACGCGTCCGAGACGCAGAATCGCATCCTCACCTTCGGCCGGCCGGCTGCCGTGCGCCGCTCTGCCCTCGACCACGATCTCGACCCAGGCGAACCCTTTGTGGCCGACGGCGATCGCCAGGTCGGTCGGTTCGGTGACCACGGCCGCGTCGGCGCGCCACGTCTTTACCAGCGCATCGGCGCCGATGCTCGAGTGCTCTTCGTCCACGACGGCGGCGACGATCAGCCGTCCGGACGCGAGCCCGCCCGCGGCGGCGACAGCGGCGGCGGCGGCCATCATCGCGGCGACGCCGCCCTTCATGTCCTGAGCCCCGCGACCGTAGAGCCGGCCGTCGCGTTCGAGCGGCGTGAACGGATCGGTCATACCAGCGACCCCGACCGTGTCGGTGTGGCCGCAGAACATCAGCGTGCGTCCTTTCGCTCGTCCCTCCAGCACGCCGACGACGTTCGGCCGTCCCGGCGCGACGGCTTCAACCGACACGTCGAGACCGCTGCGGCGCAGATGCGCGGCGACGAGATCCGCAATCTGCTGCTCGCCGGGCGCGCCCGGGACGAGCGTGGGATTCACCGAGTTCACGGCGACGAGCTCGCGCAGCAGGCGAATCGCAGGATCCATGACGCAGTAGCTTACAGCTAGGACTGATTCGTCGTGGACACGGCACGAGTAACGAAGATTCGCGTCACCACCGCTCTCTTCACTCCGTTGGTTTGATGCGAAGCTTCGTTACTTGCCAGCCGCTGGCTGTAAGCTGAATGGATGCGCGTCGTGGCCATCACCGGCGCATCCGCAGGCATCGGCCGCGCGACCGCGCTGCGCCTCGCGCGCGACGGCGCCGCGCTCGTGGTCTGCGCCCGGCGGGCCGACCGCCTCGCCGCGGTCGCCGCGGACATCGCCGCGGCCGGCGGCCAGGCGCTGCCGGTCGCCGGAGACGTGACGCGCGAGGAGGACATGGCGCAGCTCGTCGCGCGCGCTGTGGACCGCTTCGGCCGCCTCGACGTGATGATGTGCAACGCCGGCTTCGGCGTCGCGGGCGCGATCGACGACATCACTCCGGATCAGATGCAGAGGCTGATGGACGTCAACTACACCGGCACGTACCACGCCACGCGCGCGGCGCTGCCGGTCTTCCGCCGCCAGCGCTCGGGTCACCTGATCATCGTCTCGTCGATCGTCGGCAAGCGCGGCGTGCCGTATATGGGCGCGTACTCGGCAACGAAGTTCGCGCAGGTGGGTCTGGCCGAGTGCCTGCGGTCGGAGCTCGCCGGTTCGAGTATTCACGTGAGCGTGGTGTTCCCGGTGTCGACCGAGACCGAGTTCTTCGATGTGATGTTGCGAGAGACGGGGACCGAAGTGACGCGCGCCTCCGGGCCAAGGCAATCGGTCGAGACCGTCGCGGACGCGATCGCCCGCGCGATCGCGCGCCCAGTTCCAGAGATTTATCCCCACGCCAAATCGCGCGCGCTCGTGATCCTCAACGCGTTCGCGCCCGGCTTCACCGACCGCGTCGTGAAACGCTTCGGCCGCAAACCGGTGCCGAGGGAACGGAAGTGACGGAGGGCACGGATCCCGTTACCTCCGTATCCTCCGTTGTCTGAGATGACGTCCCACGTCGATCACGCACGTGCGATCGCGACGGCGATTCGCGACGCCGGTGGCCGCGCGCTCGTCGTCGGCGGCTGGGTGCGCGATCGATTGCTGGGTCTGCCCGAGTCGATCAACGTCGATCTCGAGGTCTTCGGCGTCCCCGGCGATCGGCTGCGCGCGCTGCTCGAATCCTTCGGCCGCGTGGAAGCGGTCGGCGAGAGCTTTCAGGTCTACAAGCTGGGTACCATCGATATCTCGCTGCCCCGCCGCGACTCGAAGGCCGGCCGCGGACACAAGGGCTTTGTCGTCACCGGCGACCCGGACATGTCGATCGCCGAGGCGGCGCGCCGGCGCGATTTCACGATCAACGCGATTTCGTGGGATCCGCTGAGCGGGGAATACTTCGATCCGTACCGCGGGCGCGACGACCTGGAACGCCGCCTGCTGCGCATGGTGGACGCGGAGACGTTCGCCGACGACAGCCTCCGCGCGCTGCGCGCCGTCCAGTTCGCCGCGCGGTTCGAGCTGGCGCTCGACGAAGCCACCGCGGCGCTGTGCCGGCGCATCCCGCTCGACGACCTGCCCGCGGAGCGCGTCTGGGGCGAAGTCGAAAAGCTTCTGTTCGCGCCTCGGCCCTCGATCGGCTTCGCGCTGGCGATGGATCTCGGCATCGTCTCGAAGCTCTTTCCGGAGCTGCAGGCGCTCGAGGGCTGCCCGCAGGAGCCCGAGTGGCACCCGGAGGGCGACGTGTGGGTCCACTCGCTGCAGGTGATCGATCAGGCGCGCGCGCGGATCGACGACCTGCCGCGGCCGGAGCAGATTGCCGTGATGCTCGGCGCCGTGTGCCACGACCTGGGCAAGCCGGCGACGACCGCGTTCAGCGACGGGCGGATCCGATCGATGGACCACGAGGAGCAGGGGGTGCCCCCGGCGACGGCGTTTCTCGATCGGCTCAACGTCCACTCGATCGACGGCTACGACGTGCGCAGGCAGGTGCTCGGGTTGACCGCGCAGCATCTGAAGCCCGGGTCGTGGTTCAAGGTGCGCGACGAAGTCGGCGACGGGGCGTTCCGGCGGCTTGCGCACAAAGTGGATCTCGAGCTGTTGGCGCGCCTGGCGAAGGCCGACTGCGAAGGGCGGAAGCCGGGCCGGTTCGACTGCACCGCGATGGACTGGTTTCTCGAGCGCGCCCGGTCGCTCGGCGTCGAGCATCGCCCGCCGGCGCCTATCCTCCTCGGCCGCCACGTGCTCGCCTTGGGATTGAAGCCAGGTCCGCGTGTCGGGGAAGTCGTGAAGGCTGTGTACGAGCAGCAGATGGACGGGACAGTCACGAACCTCGACGAGGCAATCGCGGCGGCGAGGCGGTTACTCTGATTCGCGCCGATTCCGACGTTCCTCGCGCGAGGCGAGCACGTGGGTCACCAAACCAGCGACCACCAGGATTGCGACGAAGCTGATCGGTATGACTATCGGGTCCATCGCCACTTCACCTCGAGAAACACGCCCGTGGCAAACACCGCGATCACAGGGCCAAGGATAGCAAGCCAGGAGCGGACGATCAAAGCCTTTGCCTGCATGATTGCGTCGAGTGGGGCGAACACACCGACGAGGACCGCCACCTCGCGGAGTGATTCCCCGATAAGCGCCCCAACGAGTCTGAGTCGCGACCGCCGTGTCTCCACAACGGTGTGTCCGGGCACAGTGCGTGCCGCCGCACACTGGGACGATTCTCAAGTGAAAACGCCATCTTGGTCGAGGAGGTATCGCAGTTTCTGTCACTCGGCAGCGTGGGACGATCATCATTTCTTCAACGGCTCCGGCCAGTTGATGATTCGAGCGGGCTGCCCTCCCGCCCCACCTGCCAGACCGCCCTACTTGACCTACCCGCCCTACCTGACTTCCTGCCCCTGCCGCCTTGTACAATCGCGGCCATGGCTCGATACACGCTCGTTTACGGGTTACGGCTGATCCCCGAAGGCACGTTGAGAGGCGTTGAAGAAGCCACGCTGAAGCTCGCCGACGGATCGACCGCCGGCCTGACGCTTCATACATTCGACGGCACGATCCCGCAGCTGCGACGTTCCCTGGATCGCAGCCTTGACGCGTTCTTCGATCTGCTCCCCGGCGCGGACGACGAGGACCTCGAGCAATTCGGCGACTGATGCTCCGCGCCGTCCTTTCGTCGCCGATAAACGCGCTGCTGGTCGTCGCGCCGATCTCGTGGATCCTCCACGTAATCTTGCCCGACTCGCCGTGGGTGTTCATCACGGCCGCAGCTTCGCTGATTCCACTGGCGGGATTGATCGGGCTCGGCACCGATCAGCTCGCGCGGCGATCGGGCCCGGCGTGGGGCGGCTTTCTCAACGCGACGTTCGGCAATGCCGCGGAGCTGATCATCGCGACCGTCGCGCTGCGGAACGGCCACATCGAGCTCGTCAAAGCCTCGATCACCGGCAGCATCCTCGGCAACCTGCTCCTGGTCCTCGGCCTGTCGTTCTTCGTGGGCGGGCTCGGACGCCGCATGCAGAAATTTCATCGCACCTCGGCCACCAACACAGCGGCGATGCTCTTCCTCGGCGTCGTCGCGCTGGTGATTCCGGCGGTCTTCGACCTGGCGCTCTACGGCAATCTCCAGGCGCATCCGCCGGCCATCGATTATCTGAGCTTCTGGAGCGCGTTCGTCCTGATTGGGGCGTATGTGGGCAGCCTGATCTACTCCTTCACGGCGAATCGCGATCTCTTCCGGCCGACGCACGGGGGCAAGCATGACGACCCGCTGCTGCCGACCTCCGCCGCGGTTGGCGTGCTGGCGGCGGGCACGCTGCTGACGACGATTCAGGCGGAGATCCTGGTCCGCGCGATGGCGCCGGCGCTGGCGCGCTTCGGCTTCACCGAGCTGTTCGTCGGCGTCATCGTGATTGCGTTGGTCGGCAACGCCGCTGAGCACTACTCCGCCGTGACCGCCGCGCGTCGCGACGAGATGACGCTGGCCGTCGAAATCGCCGTCGGCAGCAGCGCCCAGATCGCGCTGCTCGTGGCGCCGGCGCTCGTCCTGTATTCGTTCGCGATCGGCCCGCCGATGTCGCTGTTGTTCAACGCGCTCGAGATTACGGCGATCGCGCTCTCCGTGCTGTCAACCTCGCTCGTCGTGGTCGACGGCGAAAGTAACTGGGTCGAGGGGCTGCAGCTCCTGTCGATCTATCTCATCCTCGCGCTCGCGTTTTATTTCGTGCCGAACACTGGCTGAGGTTCCGGGCGATGCGATAATGGCACTGGATGGGGGAATTGAGCGATCGCCTGATCGCCGAGCTCGTCGATGCGGTTCGCGCCCACCTGCGCAAAGAGCAGAGCGACCGCCTCCGCGATGTCTATCTGATCGGAGACATCGAAAAGGACACCGCCCGCGGGTGCATCGAGCGGCTCCGCGAGCTCGCCAACGACAACAACCGCCCCATCACGCTCTTCATCAACAGCGCCGGCGGCAACGTCACCGACGGCCTCGCGATTCACGACGTCGTCCGCCACCTCATCAGCCGTGGAATCGAGATCACCATCATCGTGCAGGGCATGGCGTACTCGATGGGTTCCATTGTCCTGCAGGCCGCGAGCGACGGCCGCCGCCTCGCGTTCCCGCACTCGTGGATCATGATCCACGAGCCGGCGAAGTGGGCCGGCTGGCAGTCGACGAGCGCCGCCGCGCAGCACCTCGAACGGCTGAAGCAGATGCAGGATCAGATCTACAAGATCCTGTCGTCGCGATCCGGCAAGCCGCTCCGCCAGATCATCCGCGACACGAAGCGGACCGACTTCTATCTGGACGCGCAGAACGCGCTCGAGTACGGCCTGATTGACGCTGTCGTGGCCGGCGAGCTGCCCGAACCCAAGCCGATGATGGCCGACACGCGAGAGGCGCCGCCTGTCGTTGCAACGACGGAGGCGCCCGCTGCCGCTGAGGCAGCGAAAGAGAGGCCAGGTGCGTCTGGTGATCAACGTGGGCCAGGTGGAGAGAACTCCCAACCGCCTGACGCATCCCGAACGACTTGACCGACCCGACCAATCTGCCCTCGCCTGCCCCGCCTGCCCTACCCGCCCTACCCGCCCTACCTGCCCCACCCCCTACCTGCCCTACCTGCCCTTACCTCGATCTACCTGCCCTACCTGTCCCGCACCTGCCCCGCCCGCTCCTCTATTGACTCTTGGAAGATCCCCCGCCGGCGTGCGTCTTGATGAACAAGACGGTCATCGGCCAGGCCCGCTCGGTGGCCTTCATGTTCGCGCCGTTCTGTGCCGTCTGCGCCCGGAGAAATCCGTGGCCGGCGAAATCGAAAATGTGAGGCTCGTAGGGTTTCCCCAGCTCCTTCATCTTCACTCTGGTCGCCGTAATCGTCGCGTTGACGCGCTCGTCCGCGCCTCCATACAGCCCGAGCACCGGCGCTTTGATCTGCGCGAGCGAGGCGGCCGGCGTGAACGATCCTTGCGCGCCGCCCGGTTGACTCGGCGCCGTGCCGTAGTAGACGACTGCCGCGTTGAGCCCCGGCTGCGCCACGGCATACGCGAAGCTCTGCGATCCGCCGAAACAGAAACCAACCGTGGCGCTCGCGCCGCTGGCCGCAGGCAGCTTGAGCCCGTAGTCGCGGGCTGCGTTCAGCCGCGCCATGATCTCGTCGGCAGGCAACGCCATCACGGCTTTCGTCACATCGTCGCGGCTCGCGTACGCCTCGGTGCCGCCGCCGTTCGGGCCGTGCCCCGAGAGAAGGTCCGGCGCAATGCCGATGAACCCTTCAGCCGCGAGCTGATCGGCCACGCCGCGGATCCAGTCGGAGAGCCCGAAGATCTCCTGAATCACGAGGACGACCGGCGCCTTGTCCCGGCGTTCCGGATAGACGACAAACGTGTTGACCGGCGTGCCCTGCACGTTGATCTTCACCCACTCGTTGTGACGCGGCGAGCTGCTCAGCCGCTGCTTGGCGCCCGCTTCGTCGGCCGGGAGCTTCAGGTTGTTCGGCGCGGCCGCGGCCTGCTCCAGCATCGGCGCGGCGTGGTCGGCGGAATTGTGGTTCTGGGCGAAGACCGGGGAACCCGACAGGCCTGCGACCGCCATCATCGCGATCGCCACTCGTCCCTTCATACCGTCCTCCTTCAGGGTGAGACTCGAGAGCCGAGCGTTGTTCAGTTGCGTGATGCGCGCCATTCCTCGAGCAGCCGCGCGGCGTTTCCGCCGACCGAGTGCAGCGTCGGCGTCCACCCGAGCGCGCGGGCGCGCGGGCTGCGCACCAGCTGATCCAGCGCGAGCGCCTCCGCGTACGGCCCCATCTTGTTGCGCGCCTCGTCGATCGGCACGTATCGCACGTCCGGCTTCACGGGCAGATACGGCTTGATGGCGCCCACGATGTCGTTCACGCGCTCGTCGCCTTCGTCGTTCGCGTGAAAGATGCCGGACGCGTCGGAATGAGCGGCCAGGCGCGCGTAAAGATCCGCAAGGTCACGGTCATAGACGAGCGGCCAGTGATTGTTGCCGTCGCCGACGACGCGGACCAGGCCGTTGCTGGCGGCCTTGAAAATGTCGCCCACCATGCCAGTCCCGCCGCCGTAGACGACGCCCGGGCGCACCACAATGGTCCGCAGACTGCCATCCATGGCGTCGAGCACGAGCTGCTCGTGCGCCGGCCGGAACGAAGACGCCGCGATCGGGTTGATGGGCGCATCTTCAGCCACCGGCTCCGGAGTTCTGCCGAGGATCCACACGCCCGACGTGTAGATGACGAACCGCTTCGACGGGGCGGTGACGCCCGCGGTCCGCGGGCGCTTCGCCGCCGCGAGGATCGCTTCGAGCGCCGCCTGCTCGATCGCCGGCCCGCGCCCCGATCGAGTGTCGTACGCGGCATGCACGTAGCCGTCCTGCCCGTCGGCGCTGCCGCGGAACGACTCCGGATCCTCGAGGGTGCCGATGACGGGATGCGCTCCGCGCTTCGCGACGCGGCGGGCCCTCTCGTTGTTGCGTACGAGCGCGGTGACATCGTGACCGCCCCGCACCAGCGCGTCGAGCACGGCGGCGCCGATGTATCCCGTCGCGCCCGTTAGAAAGATCCGCATCGCGGCCGTATATCATAATTCACTCGTGGTCCGCGACACGCTGATTGACTTTTTCGGCGATCTCTCGCAGGCGCGCGGCGAGTTTCTCGTCTACGACGACGGGTTCCGCAGCCGCAGCTATACCTACGCGGATGTCGCGCGTGCGGCGCGCGGGTTTGCCGCGCGGCTGCACGCGATCGGGTTACACAAAGGAGACAAAATTGTCTTCTGGAGCGAGAACCGGCCGGAATGGATTGTTGCGTTCTGGGGCTGCCTGCTCCGCGGTATCGTCGTCGTTCCGATCGATTACCGCGCCTCACCGGATTTCCTGGCCCGCGTGGAGCGGATCGTCGCCGCGAAGCTGATTCTGATCGGCCAGGACGTACCGCCGTTCACCGCGGCGATCGAGGCGCCGGTGTGGAAGCTGCACGAGCTCGATTGGCGTGGCGGCGGCGCCGCGCCCGACGAAGTCGCGATTGCGCGGAACGACGTGGCCGAGATCATCTTCACGTCGGGTGCGACCGCCGAACCCAGAGGCGTGATCATCACCCACGGAAACGTGCTGGCCAACATCGTGCCGGTGGAGCGCGAGATCCTCAAATACAAGAAATGGGGCAGGCCTTTCTTTCCATTGAGGTTCCTGAACCTGCTGCCGCTGAGCCACATGTTCGGCCAGGCGATGGCCACCTTCATCCCGCCCGTGCTGCCGGGCACGGTGATCTTCATGCGCGGCTACAACCCGGGCGAGATCGTCGCGCAAATCAGGAAACGCCGGATCTCGGTGCTCGTGTCGGTCCCGAAAATTCTCGACGTGCTGAAAGAGCACGTCACGCGAACGTTCGGCTCGCCTGAAAGGCTCGCCCTCCAGCAATCAGGTGGAGCGCGGGGCCTCGAGCAATCCGGTGGAGCGCAGGGCTTCCAGCAATCCGAGGGAGCGCGAGGCTTTCCGCCTTCGCTGAAGCCGGGGCGGACCGCCGAAGCCCTGGCCGAGGCTGTTCAGCCGAGCGTCAAGAAAGAACACGTCGCGCTGCGCTGGTGGCGCTATCGCGCGATCCATCGTGCGTTCGGCCTCAAGTTCTGGGCGTTCGTCGTGGGCGCCGCGCCGCTCGACGCCGCGCTCGAAGCCTTCTGGTCGGAGCTCGGGTTCGTCGTCGTTCAAGGATACGGCCTGACGGAGACCGCGCCAATCGTCACGCTGAATCATCCGTTCGGCACGACGAAGGGGTCGGTGGGCAAGGCGATTGGGGGCGTCGAAGTGAAAGTGGCCGCCGACGGCGAGATCCTGGTGCGCGGTGAGAACGTGACGCGCGGCTACTTCAACGCGGACGAGGAAACGGCGCGCGCGTTCGAGGACGGCTGGTTCCACACGGGCGACATCGGCGAGATCGGCGCGGACGGGCAGCTGTACATCCGCGGGCGGAAGAAGGAAATGATCGTGACGCCCGAAGGTCTGAACGTCTTTCCTGAAGATGTGGAGCGCGTGGTCAACCAAATTCCCGGCGTGAAGGATTCGGCGGTCGTCGGCGCGCCGATCGGTTCGGAAGAGCGCGTGCACGCGGTGCTCGTTCTCGAGCCCGGCGCCGATGCCGACGGGGTCGTGCGGGAGGCGAACGCGAAGCTCGACGACGCTCAGAAGATCCGCCGCGCGCTGCCGTGGCCCGAGCCGGAGCTGCCGCGAACCGAAGGGACGCGCAAGCTCAAACGCGCGGCGATCCGCGAATGGGTCCGATCGGGCGCCGCGATCCCGCGGGCCGTGCCGTCGGGCACCGACGCCGTGACGAAGCTCCTGGCGAAATACGCCGGCACGGCTGCGCTCTCGCCCGAGACAACGCTCGAGGAGCTGGGGCTGAGCTCGCTCGACCGCGTGGAGCTGATGGTCGCGCTCGAGGACGCGTTTCAGACGCGGATCGACGAGGGATCGTTTTCGGAAGCGCGCGATCTCGGACAGCTGCGATCGCTGGTCGGGCGCGCCGCGTCCGGCAGCATGACGCCGGCGGAACCGGTCGACTTTCCAGCGTGGACGCGGTCACGCCTTGCGCGCGCGGTCCGCCGCGTCAACCTGCCGCTCTGGATTCTGCCGCTCGCGCGCCTGTTCGCGCGGATGCGCGTCGAAGGGCGCGAGCATCTGCGCGGCCTCGACGCGCCGGTCATCTTCGCCTCGAACCATCAGAGCTTCATGGACGGTCCGGTCATCATGGCGGCGCTCCCGCCGCGGTGGCGCTACGCGCTCGCCCCCGCGATGGCCAAGGAAATGTTTGCCGCGCATTTTTTTCCGGCGCAGCACGGCAGGCTCGCGTGGTTCACGAACAGCCTGAACTATTACCTGGCAGTGCTGTGCTTCAACGCGTTTCCGCTGCCGCAGCGTGAAGCCGGCGCCCGGCAGACGCTGCGCTACATCGGCGATCTGCTCGCGGACGGCACGTCGGTCCTGATTTTTCCCGAGGGCCGACGATCGGAGACGGGCGCGATCGATCGGTTCCGCCCCGGCATCGGCATGATCGCGTCGAGGCTCGGCGCGGCGGTGGTGCCGGTGCGGATCGACGGGCTCCAGCACGTGCTGCGCGTCGGCTGGCGCATGGCGCGGCCGGGACGCGTACGCGTCGCGTTCGGCGCGCCGATCACGCTCACCGGCGACGACTACGAAATGCTGGCGAAGCGCGTCGAAGCCGCGGTCAGGGCGCTTTAACGAAGCGCGGATCGTCGCGCCAGGGCCCGGCTTCGTCTGGGTCGACGGCTTCCATCGGTGGAATGGTGCGGCGTACGCGTGGGTGCAAGGCCACTGGGAGCGCGCGCCGCGCGCGCGAGCGGTGTGGGTGCCGGGCGGATGGGTGCGCGAAGGGCGGCGTGGCTGATTTCGTAGACGGACACTGGCGATGAGGAGCCAAAGCTGTTCTCACCGTGGCGTAGCGCCGAGTCGTGTCGAAATCGCCCGATTCGGTAGAAAGCCGCTGGTGGCGGTCATGCCAAAGTGAGAACGGCTAGCGGGACCAGATTAACTGTGGCACAATGTTTGTTTGAAGAAAGGACGTGCTAGCAGTTGAGCAAGGACGATCTTATTGACATGCAAGGCACCGTGGTGGCGGTGCACAGCGGCGGGCTCTACCGCGTGCAGTGCGACGCCGGCCACGAAGTGCTGGCCCAGCTCAGCGGCCGAATGCGCCGCTTCCGCATCAAGGTGGTTCCCGGCGATCGCGTCACAGTTGGCGTCTCGCCGTACGACCCGGTCCGGGGCATCATTACCTTCCGCGCACGCTAGCCCAGAAACAGTTGAACTCGAACACACCTGACAGGGGTCACTCGAACCGCGGTACCGGCCGTCGCCCGGGCGGAGGTCCGCGCCGCGGCGGTGGGAGGAAGCCGCACGCGCGCCCGACGCGCGCTTCCACCTTCTCGGTGCCGGCGCTCGAACCGACGCCCTGCGACACGACACCGGTCCCATTTACCGCGCTCAACCTGGAGCCACGGCTTCTCGAAGGCATCCGCGATCTCGGCTTCAAGAACACGCGGCCGGTTCAGACGGCCGTCATTCCACTCGCCCTCGGCGGCGGCGACATCATTGCCTGCGCCGAGACCGGCACGGGCAAGACCGCGGCCTTCGTCGTGCCGACGCTGCAGTGGCTACTCACGACGCCACGGCCCGATGTCGACGGCGCCGCGGCCGCCACGCAGAGCCGCGTGCTCGTGCTCGCGCCGACGCGTGAGCTCGCGGTTCAGATCGAGGACGAGATCCACGGCCTGGCGTACCACACCGGGGTCACGAGCGCCGCGGTGTACGGCGGCGTCGAAATGGGGATGCAGGAGCGCGCGCTCAAGGCCGGCGTCGACATCATCGTCGCCACGCCGGGGCGGCTGATGGATCACATGCGCCAGCAGAACGCCGATCTGAGCGGCATCCAGCTGCTGATCCTCGACGAAGCCGACCGCATGATGGACATGGGCTTCTGGCCCGACGTGCGGCGCATCATCGCGACGATGCCTCCTTCGAGCACCGGCCGGCAGACGCTGCTCTTTTCGGCGACGATGCCGAACGAGGTGGTGCGCGACGCGCTGGAGATCACGCGCGACGCGAAATTCGTGCAGGTGGGCCAGCGCAGCGCGCCGCCGCGAAGCATCACGCACCGCGTCGAAGCCGTGGGCGCGCACGACAAGGTCAACTGGCTCATCACCCACCTGCGGAAGCCCGAAGGCCCGGTGCTGATCTTCATGCGCACGAAGGTCGGCGCCGATCGCCTGGCGCGGAAGCTCGCCGCCGCCGGCGTGAAGTGCACGGCGCTGCACGCGGATCGCAGCCAGGATCAGCGGCGCATCGCGGTCGAGGGTTTCAAGGGAGGGAAATACAAGGTGCTCGTCGCGACCGACATCGCGGCGCGCGGCCTGGACATCGACGCAATTCATACCGTCATCAATTACGAGGTGCCCGACTCGCCGGATGCCTACGTGCACCGCGTGGGCCGCACGGGCCGCGCGGACGCGGTCGGTCAGGCCATCACGCTCGTGGCGCCCGAGGAGCGCCGCGGACTCGCGATTCTGGCCAAGGCCGTCGGGCTTCATTTAGAATGAGATATCAATGTCCGATCAGATGAGTGTTCCGCCGACGAGTCCGGGACCGTCCGCGATCCAGCCGGCGGTCGAAACCCCGGCGCACGCCGCCGCGGTGGCGAAATTCAGGTCGTGCCGGTGGCGCCGTCCGCCGGAAGAAGGTCCCGAGTGCTGCGGCCACCGAGATGTCCTGCCGATGGCGGGCACGACGGGTTTCGACCCCGAAGCCTGGTGCCCCGACTGCACCTTCTACAAACTGCGCAGAACACCGAAGAAGCGGTCTCCGGAAGACTACCGTTACTGACACTTGTCATGGCTGATGGTCATCCGTCAGCCACCCGTTAGCCTGCAGCCAGTTACTCTGAAAACTCCTTGGCGAGCTCCACCCATTCCCCCTTCGGCGCAAGCTGCTGATAGGCGCGCCAGTGGGGGCGCGCTTCCTGCGACAGCCCCGTCTTCTCGAGGGTGACCGCGAGGTAGAAGTGCGCGTCGGCGTACGACGGGTTGAGCCGCAGCACTTCCTGGTAGCAGGCCTGCGCCTCGGGAAAGCGGCCGAGGTCGTGGTAGATGTTGCCGAGGTTGAAGTGCGCCTCGAAGAAGTCGGACTCGAATCCGATGGCGCGCTCGTAGAGCGCCTGCGCTTCGGCGAGCTCGTCGCGGCTGTAGTGGATGTTCGCGAGGTTGATCAACGCGGCGACGAGATAAGGATCGTGCTCGAGCGCTTTTCGATACGCGACCGCGGCTTCTTCCTTCGTCGAATCATCGCCCTCGTCCAGCGCGGACGCCGCCCGGAAGTAATCCTCGGCGAGCGCGGTGTCGCGGCCGCTGACGGGCGGCACGGGCCTGGGCTCCGGCCGGCGCGCGGTTTCCGGCCGGCGGAGCGTGAAGATCTTCGCCGGCGCCGCGTCGAGGCGGAAGTCGAGCTCGAGCTGCCCCTGGCGCGCGGCGATCAGCGTGCGGACCACGCTCCGGAACGCGTTGCCCTGGCTGAGGCTCTCGTTCGCCTGCTTGATCACCGCGAGGTCCGGGAACGCGAAGAAGGTGTCCGCGTTGGTGCGCAGCACCGGCCGCAGGACGCCGCATTTCACGAGATAGCGCAGGTGATCCTCGCGCAGCTCGCGGTACCGGACCAGCACATCGCGCATCGCGTGATACTGCCGCTTCAGCGCGCCGGAGGTGGGGACGCCGGCCAGCCGGCAGAATTCGTCTTCCGTGAGAATCCGCAGCGGCACCGCACGCGTCAGAGCGTTGAGCTCTTCGGCACGCTTGAGCTTGTTGCTTTTTTCGTGGACGGCGTCGGAACCTTCCTCGGCGCCAGGGGTCGGACCAAATCCTTCAGCGCCGATGACCAGGATCGTCGTCTTCGCGTTGACGTCGTCCGCCGTCTCGCCGCCGAGGCGCGCGACGAGCGCGCGCGCGTCCTTGCGGCCGAGGGAGCTGAGTTTTCCCGTGAAGACGACGAGCTGTCCGGTGAGCGGAAATACCGGCTGTTCAGGCGACACTGAGGGCAAGCGGCCTATCTGACTGCATCGCTTGGGATCGGACGAACCCAAGATGAAGGAGAATGAAGGGGAAGTCAAGACAAGTCTCGACGCTCGAGGCTCAACTGCTTATGCTGCTCGCTGGCGACATCGGCGGAACCAAGACGCTGCTCGGTTTGTTCGATTCGGCCCCGGTGCGCCCGCACCCGGTCTTCGTGCGCTCGTTCGGCACGCTCGACTACGACGATCTGTCGACGATGATCGCGTCGTTCCTGAAAGAGAGTGAGGTTCCGCGGACCGGCGTCAAGACCGCGTGCTTCGGCGTCGCTGGACCCGTGGTCGACGAAGCTGCCACGCTGACCAACGTGCCGTGGCGCGTCGACGCGCGGCACGTCGCCTCGACGTTCGGATTCCGCCGCCTCGGGCTGATCAACGATCTCGAAGCGATGGCGTGGTCGGTTCCCGTCCTGCGCGAATCGGAAGTGCACACGCTGCAGGAGGGCGTCGCGCTCCGCGGCGGCAACATCGCGCTGATTGCGGCCGGCACCGGACTCGGACAGGCGCTGCTGCATTACGTCGGCGGCCGGTTCGTGCCGGCGGCGTCGGAGGGGGGCCACGCGGACTTCGCGGCGCGCACCGAGCGCGAAATGGTGCTCGTGCGGGAGCTGACCGCGCGGTACGGCCGCGCGGAGGTCGAGTACGTCGTCTCCGGCCGCGGGCTCGTGAACGTGCACCGTGTCGCCCATCAGCAACCGTGCCGCGCCGGCGTGGACCTCGAGGCGCCGGATGCGCCGGCCGAGATTTCCACAGCGGCGCTCGAGCGGCGCTGCCCCGGCTGCATGGAAACGCTCGACATCTTCGTCGAGGCTTACGGCGCCGAGGCGGGCAACCTCGCCCTCCGGACCGTGTCGACCGGCGGGCTCTTCATCGGCGGCGGCATCGCGCCGAAGATTCTTCCGGCGCTCACGACCGGTGCGTTCATGCGCGCGTTTCTCGCGAAGGCGCCGCTCGACGCGATGCTCGCGAAGATGCCGGTGAAGATCATCTTGAATCCGGAGGCTGCGCTGCTCGGCTCCGCAGTTTTTGCTGCGGACCTCTAACCGCCAGTGTGAATTGCAAGTATGCGACTCGAACGTCAGCGAGCGAGCAGACGCGACCGGCGCGAGTTTGGTGATTCGAAAGACCGCGCGTTGATGTAATCTGAAAGCGGATGATCTGGTTCTTCGATCGCGACGGACAGAAGCTGCGCTACGAAATCAGCCACGACCGGAACAACGGCCGGTATCGTGTCGTCATCACCCATCCCGATGGATCAGAGGCGGTTGAAGAGGTCGACGAGCCGACGGAGTTGATCGAGCGCTCCGTGGAGTTGATGAACTCGCTGCGCGGCGACGGCTGGCGGGTTGCATAAGACACCTGCAATTTGGAATTAGGAATTCAGAATTCGGAATTCGGAATTCTGCGCGAATTCCAAATTCCTAATTTTGAATTCCTCATTTCAGGCTTTTCAGTTCGTACACCTCCATCGCAGCAAGCAGTGCCATGGCGCCGCCGCGATCGTCCGCGCCGGTCACGGCGGGACGATCAAAGTAGTACCGCTTCGTCGGGCCCGCGCCGGTTCCCGCGCAGACATCGACGAGCGTCCCGGCGTCGGCGATGTGTGCGGCGAGCGCACGCCAGGCTCGCTGCACCGTGGGCAGATAGGAGCGGTCGAGCCACCCCGCACGGATGCCGCTGGCCATCGCGCTCAGGAGCATCGCGGTCGCGGTTTCCTCCCGGTACGCGCCGGGCTCGTCGATGATCTGTCGCCAGGCGCCGTCGGGCGCCTGCTGCATGCGAACGGCCGCCATCTGACGCCGGTAGATGTCGAGCACCTGTGCGCGCGCCGGATGAGTGACAGGCATGCGCGCGAGCACATTCAGCAGACCCAGCGCCGCGAACCCGTTTCCACGCCCCCATGCGGCGGGCCCGTCGACTGCGTGGTTGAACAGGCCGTCGCTTCGCTGCAGCCGCGCCGCATACGCCGTCAGAAGCCGCGCGGCGGCGTCCATCTCTTTTTCGTGGCCGGGCCGGACGCCGCTCCGCGTCAGGACCGAGGTCGCCATGAACATGTCGTCGGTCCAGCCCTGGCCGTACTCCGGCACAGCCGGCGACTTTTCCGCGGCCGCGAGGGCGGCGCCTTCATCCGCGAGGGCGCGGGCAGCGGCGGCGTCTCGCTCGCCCGTAGCGCTCGCGCTCCCGGCGGCCAGCTCGGCGAACACCATCGTGCCGGCGATCGCGGTCAGCTGCACGCGATCGCCGAACAGTTTCTTCTCGCCGGCGATCCACGGCCTGGCCTGCTCGCGGACTCTGGCGCGCAGCGACTCGTCGTCGACGATCGCCGCGAGCCGAAGCGTCTCTGTCCATGCAAGCGCCGGGATGTAGCTGATGCCCGGCGCTTCCGGGTAGTGCGCCGCGAGAGTACGCGCGATCGCGAGCGGCGCGCGCGCGATGCGCGCCGCCAACGCCGCGTGCATCGGCGACGTAGCGGTGCGGCCGCTGATCGCCTGCAGCAGGACGCGGAACGCCTGAAGCGAGCTCGCCTGACCGTAGGGAACGGATCCGAGACCGCCGGCCCGTTCCGCAGACAGGGCGCCCTTCAGCGTCGCATTCGCGCCAGCGGCAGGCCCGAAGAATTCGACGACCGCGTCAGGCGCCTGAAACGTCATCCAGCGCCACACATACCGGCTCTCCGGCCGCTGGGCATCGTCGAAGAAGCCCTTGTCCGGCGGAAAGGCCATGGCCGTCCTGCGCCTGTCCGGATCGGCGAACGGCAGCGCGCTGACGGTCCACGCCGCACGGATTTCGGGTGGTGCGCTCGATTTCAACCAGCGGACCGCGTCGACTACAAGCCGCGCGCTCGCTTCGTCGCCATCGAGACCGCCAACCAGCACGAGCCGCCGTTTCGTCACGCGGGCATCGAATGCGTCGGGGTTCTCGATCGTGACAATCGGCGTCCCGTCGCGGGTGACGCCCGCGGCGCTGACGATGCGCGGCTCACCCGCCAGCGCCGCCACCGCGCGGATGTCGACGTCGAGCGGCAGCGCGGCCGCGAGCATGGTAGACAGCAGGAACAACGCTGTCTGCATATCTCTTACCCCACCCAGCCTACACCGACCCACCTGCCCCACCAGACCCACCCGACCTACTTGGCCTACCCGCCCTACTTGCCCTACCTGCCCTACCCGCCCTACCTGCCCTCCCCGCCCTAGACGTGCGGCAGGTGCTGCCCGCGCAGCAGATGATCGAGCCACATGCTCGCGAGCTTTTCCTGAACCGTGTTCTGGCGAAGACGCGCGGACAGATTTGCGAAATCGACGCGGTCCATCTCCTGATCCTGGTTGAAGCACGAAAAGATGATGGTCTCCTTCCCGGTGACGGGATCGACGTGCTTCTGCAGGCACTGCGCGCAGACTTCCTTCATCATGCACTGCATCGGCGAGTTGATGCTGGCGATGCCGACGTGATCCGGCTTCAGGTGCGGCGCCAGCACGCCGCGCCGCGCCGCCGTCACCGCCGCCATCATCCGGTCGGAGCCGATCGCGATGATGCGATCCACCGACGGCAGCG
>Ga0137394_10000163_pt1 | contig 46628 bp, 82 predicted proteins | sample czobulk116metaG_FD_108278 | JGI IMG/M metagenome (GOLD analysis project Ga0137394, IMG submission 108278) | Vadose zone soil microbial communities from Angelo Coast Range Reserve, California, USA - czobulk1.16 metaG | ecosystem: Environmental > Terrestrial > Soil > Vadose zone | place: USA... | reverse complement strand
GATGACTTGGAGATCTGGACCTTGGCCACAGTCTCGCCGAACTGGAAGTAACCCGGACCAAGCGGGCGATCGCGGGTGATGGTCTTCTCCGTGACCTGACGAGCCTGAACCGGAGCAGGGATCGCCGAGGTGAACGAGGTGTCTTTCTTGACCTGACCAAGCTTGGCTTTGTGAGTCCCGGTGACAGCCGCAAGGTGCTCCTGACCAGGGGCTTTGAGGCCACCGTTGCGGATGATGCCTGCGCTAGAGAGCCAGCCGGTGTACTGCTCGGTTGTTGTCATACGACAACGCTACCACCGCCAGGTCAACCGCACAACCTTTTTGCGATAGATTCGCTTGGACTTGATCACTGCGTAGCTCGGAATCCTGCCTTCACGCTTACAGTCGGCTACGAAGTCCTGTACTTTCCGTAGCTCCCAGTGATCAGGATACTCCCTGCTGAACTTACCCATGAGTATTATCAACCCCAAAACTCTCGGTCTATGTTGATCTTCCGATACACCACGATCACGTCAGCGTAGGTCTCATGATATGCCCTGAGATCGTGTACAGCGTCCCGAGCAGACTCGGCCCTGGTCTCCCAGTCGTGTAGCTCAGCCTGCCCCGGGACCTGGTACGTAATCTGGTACAAATTCGTGTCCATAACCTAATACGTCCCTTCTAGATTCCGCAGGGTCTCGCACACAGGGTGTAAACAAAACAGCAGAGAGTCACTATGGCACGAGATCTCGTAGAGTTTCTTCGTGGGATTCTACCTCTGCTTCGTAGGCATCCCGGGCCTCTGAAAGCTTACTCATCATCGTCTCCGAACATCGAATCCCAGCACTCGGGGTGCGTGCCAGTGATCAGCAACTCTCGCTCCTCTGCGGACATCGCAGGGAAGGCATCCTGCACCATTTCGCCATCGATCAGCCACGATCGGTAGCTATCCAGCTCAACTCGGAGCGTAGTCGCGTTGCTACACACACAACACTTATTGGTCGTGATCTCGATCCAGTTGGTGTCCATGCCGAGCACTCTACCACGTCGAGAAGCTCGCTTCGTATCCCCCAAACGGGTGATGTTTCCTCCGCCTGGGAATTTCTCACCGAGTAGCTAGCGTTTCACTACATACCAGATTCTATCAGAGGCACGAAGTGCCAGCTCAGAAGCTTGTTCAGAAGCATACAACAGGTTCTGATAGTCTACTGACAAGGGGTCGTGCGCACACGTACACGCGTACGCGTGTTATTAATAATAAAACAACTACAACTCTTACTCATCTCAGAAGGATACGAAGTATCCAAAAGACAGCTTAAGAGAGAAGATTAATAATCATGAGTCAAACGTTGGAGAATTTTGATGGAGAGCGACTGAAAGTCGCTAGGGAGAATCTGAGCTTGAGCTTTGCTCAGTTGTCTGCAAAGACTAAGATCAAGATTGATTCGTTGCAAGCTATGGAGGCAGGACACTGCGCACCGTTTCTCGGTGCTACGTTAGATCGATTGTGTGCATATTTGCAGGTCAAACCATCCGATCTCCAGTATCGAGACTCCGTCTCGGAGTCTGTAGAAGACAGGCTTGAGAGGATCGAAGCTCTTCTACTAGATCTGTTACTGAAGTTCAACTATAAGTTATAACACCAGGTGGGGATCGGTGCAAGGATCAGTTGAGGTACGGTGAGAAGAACATTCCGCCCCGGGTGACCAAGCATCACCCGAGAGTAATCATTGCTGGTCACAGTGTTTTTGTCACGATCACCCTACTAGAGTAGGGGGTAGTTTTCGTGGCTAGCGCGGTTTGGCGTAGCCAGGCTACCCACTCAGCCGGTACCAGGGTAGAGCTGGATACGAATCGGTGATCCTCTCCACCGAGGGATCGGAGCAAGCTTCCGCTTGCTCGCGCACCCCGCCTTGCGGCGGTCGTGACGTTCGGCTCCCCTGGTACCGCTCCTAGAACCGGCATCAGCCGGGCACAACTGAACAGTAAACTACTGGGGAGTAGTTAAGTGGGATTGTATATCAACCGGCCAGTCGCAATCGACTTGCGTCAGTGGACAGGATCCAACTTCACCGAGATCTACAACTTTCTGAATATCGGGAACGGCCTCACCGACAACGGCGACACCACCCTGAGCTTGTATAACTTCGTAGTGATCAACCAAGGGGACTGGGTGACTCACACCGGGCAGGTGATCTCGCCTAGTGCTTTCGCAGCGACTTACCAGCCGATCAACGCCAGCGGAGACTTTTACGCTTTGGCATCTAACGTAGCTGATTTGTATATTCCAGCTCGTCAGGTCAAGACTGTGATGGTCCCTGCTCTCGGGTTGTTCGAGAAGAAGACCCTGACAGTCACCTGGGACACTGCGATGCCCTCGGCTGTGTACTCGGTGGCTATGGTCCCGCAAGGCTCTACCACGATCGTAGGCGCAGTAACCTGGTCTGTGGTCTCGGGCACTCAGACAGCTACTGGGCTGGACATCGAAGTCAAAGCAACCTTGGCTGTTAGTGTGGGGACTATCGCTTTGCAGGTGACTGCTCAGCAGTAAGTCTTCTGGTCGGGAGAGTGGGCAATCACGGTGAGCTGGGTATCGCAAGACCGTGGACCGACCAGAACCCCTAGGAGAGGTTAGGCTATGCTTACTTGTGGAGGGTGCTCCAACACCTGGAGCGCACGAGCGCTCAAAAATGCTCATTGTTCGGCGTGTCATGTCACGTTCTCGACTGTGAACAACTTCGACCATCACCGACGCTCGTTCCGGTGCTTGACTGTCGAAGAATCCGGGTTGGTTCTCAACTCGCGTGGTATCGCTCATCAGCCTGGTCATGATGGGCCGATTGCTGGGTATGCGGATTGTGCTGAGGCTTACGTGGGCGCCTAGTTCGACTCAGAGTGCCAACTGGGATGTTTAGAGGCTTAGAGAGGCAATGAGGGATGGACACTCCGGTTTACGTACGCGGGAGCAATGGCTGGTGGACTTCTGGTGAGTACGAGACTCGTGATGAAGCTACCCGAGCTGCACTAGATGAACTTGAAGAGGGCGATACGATCAAGGTGCATAACGCAGGTTGTGCAGGTCCTGATGATTGTGATTGCAACCCTCAGACCTGGACTTATTAGGGTAGGCTTAGTTAGTCCACTAATGAACCTTTACAACATAGGACCTTATGTCAAAATATCCTGGTAACGGTCATGTAAAGATTTGTCCGTCGTGTAACGGTAAGAAACGATGCTCAGCCTGCATGGGTAAGTTCCCTCGCCAAAGCACTTGCCAAAACTGTCACCAGACTGGTATGTGTCCTAGGTGCAAGAACTCAGGACTACAGTAACAACATGATAACGTAGGCTTGCTTCGTTGAAGCACCAAAGCGTATGGTTCAGGTATGACCAAGATGATTTCAGTCCGGGAGCACGGAGACACCACTCACCTGTGGTTTCACGATCAGGGCCAGACGCTGGCTACCGACTCGATGCCTTCCGCTGAAGCTTGGCAGTCGGTGGATGGCCAGTGGTTTCAGACGTTGAACCTGGTTCAGGCCGCTGAAGACATGGCGCTTGAGTACTTCGAAGGCAAGCGTTTCAACCTGGAGTGGATCGGCCGGGGCTGGAGAGTGACCAGGTGACTTACTTACTCGCGAGAGTGTTCTTCACTGCCTCACTAACGTTCTCGATGTTGGTTTTGGTGTTCGTAGGCGAAGCCAGCCATGCTTACCTCGTGGTTGCTCTAGCTATCTGGGGTGTGTTGAGCCTGCTCCTCTGGCTCGGGTTCATGGCTATGTGGCTGACTAGGGAGACACATGCTGAGACTTCCGTACCTGTACTTCTTAGTACACGGGATCTACGTGATAGCCCGGAACAAGCGCAGGGCTCGAAGAGAGGCTAGGCGACACCATGACTGAGAACCTGCCCCGGATGGGCCGAGGAATCACCTGGGCTGATATCACTGCTGAGATCGCACGAGAGCGAGAAGAGGCGAATATGCTATGTCAGCCGCTCACAGACAGGGTTCTTGCGCCTGTTGTGGAGTAGTAATCCACGAAGATGACAAGGTCTCAGTAGAGCCCTTGGTTGACGGAGTCATCCGATACGTCGCTGTATTGTGGGACCACCACACATACCCGGTAAGGAGGTCTGATGGACGACTTCTCTCTGAGCGATTCTGAATTCAAAGTCGTGATGGAAGACTTTAACGAGAAGACCGGTGAACTATTCGCTCTTGTCATCACTCCTGTTGGTGACAAGCTCGGGTATACTGCTACGCTTGTGTCTCAGGATCCCCCTGCTGAGCTGTGCAAAGCCTCTGCTGCTGATCCTGTCGCTGCTATTATGATGGCGTATAGCCGAGGTATGGTGGCGTATGAAGAGGCTATGGAGCGGATCGCTAAGAACGAAGCAGCCTACAACGAAGCATCCGGAGAGGATGACTAGCTTTGGCGGTTAATATGCGCTGTCGTATTTGTGGTAAGACTGAGCGGTTGACGGCGGATGGTCGGTTTGTAGACCATAAAATCAAGCTCCGGACAAAATCGTTTAAGCGAGTTAAAGAACGTTGCCCCGGCAGTGGAAAGACACCGTAGGGTTCAGACCGTAAATCTGAATCTAATTGCAGGCTAGCTCCAAAAGGTGTGTAGCTATCTTTCCCGGTTACACGCCGTGTGGTACCGCTCTAAGTACTGAGCGGCTAAGTCGGGGGTGTGCTCCTAGCCACGTATTAGGGTGTAGTTCAGCGGAAGAACGCTGGTCTCCAAAACCAGATGTCGGGGGTTCAAATCCCTCCACCCTTGCTGAGGGAAGCAAACTAGGGGGTGATCCGTATCTCTGAGAGGAAAACGATGATTGAATACACCGTAAAGCTATTCTCGGATACCAACGGCTTCAAGCCAACGACGTTCTCAGAATGGGTGGGCCATGAGGTACAAATCACAGGGCTGGACTCTGGGTACCGGCATGTCCTTCGGCAGGTTCAGGTTCCGGATTCATCGCAGGCTGTTCTCACGATCAACACATACCCCGAAGACCAGGGTCAGCGTACTAATCTCACTCCGTCGTTGAGTGTTATCCCTACCACACCCCGAGCACAAGCTCGGTTGTATAACGAGAATAATACGCATTTGGTAACAGTGTTCTTGGATGCACCATTGAAAGATCTAAGCGAAGTTCTGATCGATAACAAACTGTATCAGATTACCAAGGTCGCTTACCCGTATCGCGATACGGACCACCCCGAATCCACCGAGGATTATCAGTTGGTTACTGTTTCGCTAGTTACCAACCCAGAAATCATCCGTTCGTTTGGTCTTAGCGAGTTGTAAAGGGGCGTAATGAAGTCGCCTACTCCCAAAGAAAAGTGTATCGGCATCACCCGACTCGGTGATCGTGCGGGGGAACGGTGTGGTAACTGGCCTATCAACGGCGCTACCGTCTGCCGTAAGCACGGGGGCGGAGCCCCACAGGTCCGCGCTACTGCTGCTGTGCGCGCTGAGATTGCTAAATGGGGCTTGGGTGACTCTACCGTAGACCCGGGTGAGATGCTGCTACGATTGCTCTCACAGTCTGCTAGCCGTGCTGAGATGTATGCGCTAGAGCTTGAACAGCTTGTTAGCAAATCCGATACTTTACGAGAAGCTGTTATTGGCAAAGTGTGGGGAGAGTTTGGCGTGCAAGGCGAGTACGTCAAGGGTCTCGTAGCGCTTGAGATGACCGAGCGGAAGTTCTGTGGGGACCTCGCTGTCAAGGCTGTTGCTGCTGGTCTTGCTAAGCGCCAGGTCGAGATTGCAGAAGCTCATGCTCGTATGATGATGGCAGCGCTAGACGCTGCTCTCAGGGCTGTAGGTATGAGCATCGAAATGCAACAGGTAGCTAAGCTTGCTGCTGTCAACCACCTGAAGCTCTTGCCTGCTATCGCTTCATAAACCAAGACACCCCCAGGGCGGTTAGCCAGCTGGGGGTGCCAAGATCTATTTACTTGTTCACTACTACCACAGTCGTGATCTGTCCGTCTGCATGGTGAGCGTACGAACCGATATGCCAACCACCCGAGAGGTCCTCGATCGTGGGTGGGTTTTCCTGGCCCTTGTTATTCCACTCGTATTTCGACTTAGACGACCAGCGATCACCGCAACAAGAACAATCTTGGTTGTTGTCGACGCCATCGAAATACAAACCGATACGCTGAGCTTTGTAGTCAGATTCCTCAGCGTCTACTGCTTCGACCCACACGTAGTAGCCAATACCGCGCTTAGGGTCATGGTCAAACGATCCACCAGAGTTGTTCTGGCTATACTCAAACCAAGTCATTGTCACTCCACGTCTAGTAGTTCGGTTGCGTAGCCTACCACAAACCCCATCTGGATCGCTAGTAGCGAAGCATCGTGGTAGCTTGGGGCTTCTAGCTCGACTCGAACGTAGTGGTCTACTAAAATACCTTTACTCAGGAGATCGTGAGTAGTTACCCCTACGTCGAATTGGTAGACCATCAGAGAATGTCGTCGATGTCGATGCCGTGGTCTTCACGAAGATCCAGAGCGATCATCCGGAGCAAGCCAAGTTTGGCTTCTACTACCGGGTTATTCAACCCGGAACGCTCCCGAAGGAAGCGCCACTCTTCGGATACCTGGCGGTACTCATCGCGGAGAGCCAGGATGTCTTTGAACTCGGCTGCTGTCATGGACCTAGCATAGCACACGATCGGCAGGTGTCAACATGGATGCTTTGTCGATCTTCACCGAACTCCTAGAACACCAGGTCACGCACGGTGACCCGGTAGCCAACGGCCAGAAGTTCTGGCGTGAGCAAGGCCGTACCGAGCAACACACCCCCGAAGGCGACTGGAACGTATGGCTCATCCTCGCTGGTCGAGGGTTTGGCAAGACACGCACCGGGGCTGAGGACCTCGCTGACTACCTCGTATCCAACCCAGGCCACCGCTGCGCGATCCTGGCGCCTACCTTCGCTGACGCTCGTGACACCTGCGTAGAAGGTGAATCAGGGCTGCTCGCTGTACTAGAGCGGTACGGGCTCACCGAGGAAACCGGACTCAAGTGGAATAAGACTCTTGGTCAGATTACCCTCCCTAACAAAGCCCAGGTCAAGCTGTTCTCTGCTGAATCACCCGCACGTCTCCGTGGTCCTCAGCATCACCGAGCGTGGGTAGACGAACTAGCCCAGGTAGTGAAAAACGCACCAGACGCGTGGGATCAGTTGATGTTTGGTCTCCGCCTCGGTGTTCAGCCAAAGGTTATCGCCACGACTACTCCGCTTCCTGTGAAAATTGTCCGGGAGCTTCTCAAGCGAGAAGATGTGCATGTTACTCGGGGTAGCACATACGACAACGCTGCCAACCTCGCTGCTTCTACGCTTGCTTCGCTGAAGGAGAGGTATGAAGGCACCAGGCTTGGTCGTCAAGAACTATTCGCCGAGATACTCGACGATATCCCCGGCGCACTCTGGCAGCGTGAATGGCTTGATTCAGATCGCGTTCAGCGTGCTCCTGAAATGCAACGAATTGTTGTTGCGGTTGATCCTGCTGTCACTTCTGGTGAAGATGCAGATGAAACCGGTATCATCGTGGCTGGTCAGGGAATTGACGGGCAATACTATGTCTTATCAGATCGATCTGTCAGAACTACGCCTCTTGACTGGGCTGCTCGTACCGTGGGCGCATTTGACGACTTCAGCGCTAACGAAGTAGTTATTGAGACCAACCAAGGTGGAGAAGCTCTTACCGCTTTGCTCCGTCAACTCGCTCCTAACCTGCCTATTAAAATGATCCACGCTAAAAAAGGCAAGCGGGTTCGTGCTGAGCCAGTATCAGCATTGTACGAACAGCACAAAGTACACCATGTAGGTTCATTCGACAACTTGGAGGATCAGTTGTGTATGTGGACTCCTGAAGAAGTCGAATCGCCAGACCGTATGGATGCTTTGGTGTACGCGTTGCTTCATCTTGCTCAGCCTTCGTTTGCTGCTGGATTCTTGGATTCACTGATGTCTACTAAGACAGGGGGTTAGAATGTCTCGTGGTATTCGTCGCCCTCGTGTAGCAGGCTCTCCTGTATCCAAAGCCTATCGTGGCCCTACTTCTATGCCTGGTGGTTTGGCTCTCCCGGCAGGGAGTACGGTTACAGACGCTACGAGCATGCTAGGGATGATTCAGGGTCGTACCCAGGGTGCTGTATCAGGGGCTGTCCCTCTCGACCGCTCTCAAGGCTTCTGGTCGTTGTTTGGGCCTGGTGCCCCGCTGTACCCTGCTCCGCTGAACACTCCTAACCCGGTTACCAATCAAGCTGACCCCCGCCAGTACGAGTATCCTGTTTCATATAACCTGTTGGCTAACGATCGCCCTGTCCCATGGACTACGCTACGAGAAGCAGCGGATAAAGTCGATATTATCCGCTTGTGCCTGCGCACGCGTAAAGACGAACTATGCCAACTTGAGTGGGGTTTCGGCTTCACTGCCGACGCTGAGCAGCAACTAGGGATTACTTCCCCCACGTCTAAGAAAGAGATGCGGGATAAGTATTCGGACCAGTTCGCTGCGCTCAAAAACTTCTGGTCTAACCCGGACACTACTAACGACCTGTCATGGTCTGAGTGGTTGGGTATGTTGCTCGAAGAGCGATTTGTACTCGACGCACTGAGTATTTACCCGCGTATGACGTATGGCGGGCAGCTCGCTAGCTTAGAGATTGTCGATGGCTCTACTATCAAACCGCTTATCGACGAATACGGCAATCGTCCTGCTCCCCCCGCCCCCGCTTATCAGCAGTGGCTGTATGGTTTTCCTCGTGGTGAATACACTGATAATGGCGCCTCTGATAACTGGGAAGGCGGAGCCGGAAGCCTTATTTACAAGCCGTACACTCGACGCACTCAATCTCCGTTTGGATTCCCAGAAGTCGAACAAGCGCTGGTCTCGGCCGATGTTTATCTTCGTCGCCAGGATTGGATGAGGCAAGAATACACTTCGGGTACGTTGCCTACCACGTTCCTCAAAATGGATACTGCTATGGGGGCTATGACCCCGGAGCAGACTCGTGCGTGGGAAGTAGTACTCAACGATTATATGGCTGGCGATACTTCTAACCGCCACCGTTACAAGCTTCTCCCAGGCGGTATGGATCCGGTTGTTACTTCGGATGCTTCTGAGCGGTACAAGCCCGACTACGACGAATTCCTTGTCAAACTGTTGTGTGCGCACATGGCTACTCAGCCCTCTGAGATTGGTTTCACCCCATCTAAAGGACTCGGTGGGGCGGGATTCTCGCAAGGCGAAGAAGATGTTACGTATCGTAAATCTCTTCGTCCTACGCTTGCGTGGCTAGTCGACCTGGTCAATTCTATTTCTCGTGAGTACCTTGGTATGCCTGCGGAGCTTACGCTCCAGTTCCTTGGTATGGAATCCGAGGATGAGCACGAAGCGGATCTAGTAGCCGCTGCGCGTGTGAGTGGTGGACGTATGACTCTAAACGAGGATCGGGATCGTATCGGTCTTCCCCGGTTCACGTTCCCCGAGGCTGATATGCCTATGGTTGTTACTCGTGGTGGCGTGGTGTTTATCGAGAATGCGGCTTCTGCCGCTGCTGCTACACCCGGTGTTCAGGTCGGTCCGCCCAGCGCCCCGACTACCACCGATGAACCTAAACCTAACGAGAAAACAAGTGATAAGCCTACTGCCGATGTTAAGAAGTCGGAGCTAACTGCTTATCGTAACTATATTCGTAAAGGCAACGCTCGTCCGTTTATCTGGCACCACCACACTCCCGCCGAATCGGCGGAGATCCTCAAAGGTGATGCCAACACACGAGACGTGGGAGGCTCGACGCCTCCTAAGCCACGAACAGCTGACTCAGCAATTTCTACCGGGTATCAGCACGGCTTTGACTGGGTTGATTAACAATCCAGCAGAACTAGCTGACGAGATTCTCTCCCGGGGTCTAACTACTCCTGAAGAGATTCACGGGCTCATAGCCCAGTCTATGAACCTGGATTCCGGGCCTCTAGAGCAACTCTACACAGACGCTTACGCGTTCGGCACTGAGATAGCCCAGGAGCTAGTATCCAACATCTCTAAAACTGACTCAGCGCTCACCGGACTAAAAGCCAAAGCTAAGACGGTGTGGCGAGGAATCACCCAGTCTATAGCGAAACGCACCGCTAAACTCTTAGCTCAGGCGCTGCCTGCCACGGCCACGGAGCTAGTTCAGATCGTCCGGGATTCTTCTGCTGAGAAGGCTTATGCTATCACTCAGACCGAGGTCACTCGATCGTTTACTGCTGCTGCGTACTCGGTATACCAACGGGCTAGCGTAGCTACCGTCTCGTTTATCACTGTGGCAGACTCTCGGGTTTGCCCAGTATGCGACGAGAACGAGAATACCGGATCTATTCTAATCACCGAATCCTTCCCTAACGGACCTCCGCCATGCCATCCGGCATGTCGATGCCATATCGTACCGGATTATATCCCGGGTTCTTTGGATTCGGCTACTACGTATTCTGATGAAACACCAATCGATGAAGAAGACACGGGGTCATAATGACTGAACCTGTTTATGGCTACGTGCCAATCTCGAAGCAGGAAAAGCAGGAAGATGGTTCGCTGATTATCGAAGGAGTCGCCACTGATTCTTCGATTGACAGGGACTACCAGATTGCGGATCCTGCATGGTTGGATACCGCAATGCCCGAATGGTTCCGCGAAGGCGGGAATATCCGCGAACAGCATGACGGTAAGCGAGCGGCTGGTGTTGCTTTGACTTATCAGAAGCTTGACGGCGGTAAGCACTGGCTCCGATCGCATATCGTCGATCCTGTCACGGTTAAGAAAATCGAGGCTGGTGTTCTTCGTGGGTATTCGTTCGGTGCTAAAAACGGCCGAGTGACTATCGACAAGGCGGCTGCTGGTGGACGAATCGTCGGGGGAAAGATCTTCGAAGTCTCCGTGGTGGACCGACCCAGCAACCCTGGAACCGTTTTTACTATCGCGAAAGCGGACTCTAACGGAGATCTTCAGGTGGTGGACGTACCCGCGTTGGAAGAGACAACGAAAGCTGATGAGCCTAGCTTCACGCCCTCTCAGTTCGCTGAACTCTTAAAGTCGCTGGGTAAGGTTCCTGTCCCCGTTGTCGATGAAATCCCGGCGGAGAAATCTGACGCTGAGAAGCTCATCGAACAGCTTACTCCGTTGATCATTGTTGCTAAAGCAGATGAATCTGCTGATATCAATAACGCTCAGGAAGCTATTTCGTGTATCGCCCGACTCATCATCAGTGAGGCTGAGAGCCTTGCTCAGGGCAACCTTAATGAGATCTACGATATTCGAACCCTGACTGATGCCGCATGCGCTCTCCAGTGGTTCGTATGCTACGAACAGAAAGAGATTGCTATGGCGGACGAAACCAAGACTGATGACGTTGTTCCCGACGCTGTCACTAAAACCGATGAAGCTCCTGTTGTTGCGGAGCCTATTCCCGAAACTCCAGAGGTTGCTGTTGAGCCTCTGAACAAGGGAGACGACTCGGAAGAGACGTTGACCAAGAGCGACATTACCGCGCTACTTGAGGATGCCATCACAAAGGCCGTTAAGCCTTATCAGGACGAACTCGAAATCGTCAAGGCTGAGATGACGAAGGTGTTGGAAACCCCTAGGCCCGGTGGTCCGGCTCGTACCCGCACTACCAATCAAACCGCCGTCTCTGCTAAAGCAGACAGCTTGCACCGTGAGATCGACCTTTGTCAGCGTTCTATCGCCGTAACCGGCGGAGATATGCAAAAAGGCTATCGCGAACGCCTTGTTGTCGCTGAAGCTGAGCTCTTGAAGCTCGACGGCAATGCCTAAGAAAGGGCTCTAATACCATGGCTCGCAAGAAAGCCGACGCGACTACCGCGTTGTTCGGTGGGGCGGATGAAACGCCTATCGAGAAGTCCCAGAGGTTTGATCGCTATAAGCAGGCTCTGACCGACGCCCCGTGGGGCGAATTTAACTCCTCGGGTCAGACTGTTCGGGGTAATCTCCGAATCTCGAATCAGACCAAGGCTGATAGTGGTCAGACTCTGATCCAGGTCGAGAAGACCGAGGATCACGCTGCTCAGCTTCGTTCGCTTCTGGCAAACGACACGATTAACAAAGCACTCGGTGCTGATCAGCTGGCTTCTATTCAGAACTCGCTGGGCACTATGGATATCCAGAAGGATATCTCTCTCACCTCGCCGGTTAACACTGGCCTGGTTCTGACCGACCTTAAGGCGCCTGCTGAAGAGTTGGTGCCGATTGATACCCCGCTTCGCAATCGTTTCCCGCGTACTCAGGGTGTCGGCACCTCGTTCCAGTATAAGCAGATCACTGGATTTACCAACGCTCAGACGGGTACCGGTCTTCCGCTGATTCACCCGGGTGTTGCGGACACCACGCAGAACCGTTTTGATGTTTCTGGCTCTGCTAACGCGCTGTACTACAACCGCCCCCCGAAGATCAGCTACACCGGTCAGGATCAGCTGGCTAAGTACTTCCAGTTTGGTCTGTCGGACGAGGTTACTTGGTCGGCGTTCTTTGCTGGACAGGGTTTCCAGGACGCTCGCCAGCTTTCTCAGACTAGCACGATGTACGCTTCGTTCCTCGCGGAAGAGCGTATGACTGTTTATGGTCGCGGTACTGCTGGTAACGGCTACTCGGGCGTCCTTGCGGCTCCGGCTACGGTCGCTGTTACTCCGGCGGCTGGTGGCGGCTCTCTGGGTGTCTCGACGACTACGTTCGTTTCGGTTGCCACTGTCTCCGGATTTGGTACCTCTGCTTCGACGTTCTCGTCTGCTGTGACGACCACGTCTGGCGGTGTTATCAACGTCGCGTGGACTGCTGTCCCGGGCGCTGTAGGCTACCAGGTGTACGTTTCCGCTACCGCTGCTACTAACGCTACCTCGTTCTTTGTGGCGGCTACGGGCGCGTACGCGGGTGCTTTCACTAACTCGACCACGGTTACCGCCCCTGCTTACACTGTGCTTGGTCCGATTCCGTCGTCTGGTGCTACCGCCCCGACCGCTGACACTTCTGCTCAGTCGATTGGTTACGACGGTATTCTCCCGGTCACGCTCGGCGCTAACTCAGGTTACACTACGAACATCGCTGGTAAGTTCTCTACCACTAACCCTGGTACCGAATTCCAGAAGGCTTTTGCGACGATGTACGCTAAGAATCTGGCTAACCCGGATGCGATTCTGACTAACGCTAACGACCGTATCCAGCTCTCGGATCTGCTCAAGGGCTCGACGTCTACCGGCTTCCGTGTCACGATCGATGCGGACGGCGCCGGTGGCCACCAGATCGGCCAGATTGTCACTGCTATCCAGAACGAAGCGACTGGCAAGGTTGTTGACCTTGAAGTCCACCCGTACTGGCCCCAGGGCACTGCGTCGATTCTGACTCATACCCTCCCGTTCCCGAACTCTGAGGTCCCCTCTTGCTGGGAATACCGCAACGTTCAGGATTACATGGGTATCAGCTGGCCTGTAAATCAGCTCAGTTACGACTTCTCTACGTACTGGTTCGGCACGTTCTTCTGCCACGCTCCGGCATGGCAGGGTGCTATTACCGGTATCCAGGCTGGCTAGTCTTTAGGCTAGTCAACAGTATCTCAGGGGACTCGGGTCCGGGCGCTCCGCTCGGGTCCCCTGAGGTCACACACTAGGAGCGCGCAATGACCAATAGACTTCTTATGCCGAGTGATCAGGTTATCGAAGCGGACGTTAAGCGTCCCGGTGGTTTTACTCGGCGATATAAAGGTACGATTGTTTCCCCCGCTGACTCGCATGACGAGAAAGCACTCCGAGAGTTCGGCGCCACTCCCGCCGGGCTAGGCACTGGTGGTGGAGGTTCAGGCCGCCGGTGTGAAGACTGCGGATTCTTGGGGTGGTTCACTACATGCGGCCGTTGTGGCGGCATGTGCAAATCGGAGGAATAATGCCTGTGAAACTTCAGGGTCAGGTTCTTGGCCTTCAGCTTGAATACAACGACAACTTGAAACAGCTTACTATCCAGGCTCGTGGTGGGCAGAAGCTCACCCCCGCTGGTCAGCTTGCCGTTCTCGCTGTTCTTGACACTTATTACAACTCTACTTTGTCTGCTGCTCAGAAGGCGGCTCTCCCGGATTTCTTGCTGTCTGCTACCGCTGGATCTGTTATCGCGGCTGTCGCCCCGGGTACTGAACCTGCGCTTGCTGCTCTGCTAGTCACGGCGGTTGGCACTAACACCACGAGGGGCTAACAATGGCTTCTACCCAGGCTACTACTGTGAGTACCACAACGGTTCAGATCTCTCCCGGATTGTCTTATGGGGTTGTCGATAGCCGTGGCATCGTGGTTTCTAATACGGGCGCTACGGATATGTTTATCGGTGCGCTCAATGTCACTACGACTACCGGGGTGATTGTCAAAGCAGGCACCAACCTTCCACTTACTGGATTGTCCGGGAGCTTGTATGCTATCTCCACCGGCGCCGGTACTACCGCTGTTGTCGGCGTTTTCTAACTTAAGGAGGGGCTGTGAGCACACCCTTTTTGACGGGATCTTATATCACAGTCGAAGAATTTCGGGCAGCCCCTACCGCTCTCCAGACTAATAACCTGGTTCCTGGGGGTAATCAGGCTACGCAGGATGCGGAGCTAGCGGGACTTATCGCTCGTGCTTCTAGGTGGATCGACAGCGTTGCTCGTCAGCCGCTGTATGCTACCCAGGGATCCCAGAACGAGACCGCCCGTGTTAACGGGCCTGATGTGCTTCTCCACGCTAAGCAAGACCGTGTGAAGTCTCTAGACGCTTTCTCGTGGGGACACACGTGGAGTTCGTTGAATATTATGGCCGCTCCGTTCTCGATGTTTCTCGAAGAGAGTCGAATCCGGGTGGCGCTGAGTAATACCGGAGTTGCATGGCGTGGTGGGTTGTCCGCGATGTTCCAGCCTACATCCGGATCTGTGTTCGTCCAGTGGACGTTTACTGCGGGTTGGGCTACGACTCGATTGACCGGTGCTCAAACTATCGGGCAATCTGTAGTAGTAGTGGACAACCCTACAGGGATTGTCCCCGGCACTCAGCTCCGATTCTCAGCGGGCGCGGTTCAGAATACGTATATCGCTTTGTCGGTAGCAGGCAGCTCGGTGACGCTGACTTCTGCCCTGATCGAAGGCTGGCCCGCTCAGGCGGGAGTCTCCGAAGTACCCGACGATATCAAAGAAGCGTGTATTCTCGCTACCACGCACTACATTAAAGAGCACAAAGGCTCCGGCCTTGTCATGGCCAAGGTTCCCACCGAGAATAAGCCTACTAAGAAAGAAATCGGCCGAGAACTGGATCAGGCACTGCTCCTCGCGAAGCGATATGAGCGGTTGGCTACGTAATGGCCACTACTCCGAGTACGATTATTCGTGCGGCGGTATCCAGCTACGTAAACGCAGCGGCTATTGCTAACCTAGTGAAGATATACGCTGATCCTCCGTTTGATACTTCGGACATTCCGTATGATTCTTTACTCGCTCCAGGCTCTACGATGGCGTGTATCGGGATCGTTTATATTGATTCCGATGATGATCGGTTCGTAGCTATGGATGGCGCGGGTGGGGAACGTATCGTAAAGTATCAAATCTCGCTAGAACTTATGGGCTGGGATGTTTCCGGAGAAGTGACTGGAGCTACTCAGCTAATGGACAACATCATCGACGCGGTTAAGTACCGGCTACGAGAAGATCCCCGGCTAGGGACCCTTCCTCCGAACCCACCCCAACTCCCTCAGTTTGATATTATTCAGGCTGCTGTATCCAAGCTTTATGTCGAGCGGGGCCGCCCGGTGCGCCCTGGCAACGGTAACACCTGGGTTTGCTGGGCAGCAGTCCATTTCGCACTAGAATCATACGAATACAGCACATAGGAGCGCATGTGGCTACGGCTTATCAATACACCGGAGACAACCCGATAGAATATACCGGTTATTCGGTACGCAAAGGGGATATTGTTTATTGGGTGAACAAGCCTTACGAACCTGGGTGGATCGAATACGTACACACGATCCCAGAGGTGTTCGTTCAAGACGAAACACCGAACACCACTCACATTGGATACGTTAAAAAGCCTAACACCGCTGCTTCTGCTGCTGACTGGAAAGCTTACGCTTTGTTCCGGGGCATGAGCCCGGATGAAGTAGAACTTGCTACTCGCCGAGCGCTCATAAACCGATTCGGAGAACCGAATGCCTAAGTACCGCTACACGTCTAGTCAGCGGATTGTGTATACCACGATCGGCTTACTCGCTGAACCTGGTGAGACTTACGAACTCCCAGCGCCACTCGATCAGAATTTTGAACTTGTCGAAGACAAACCTCAGCTTGAACTGAAGCTCAATGACAAGGCGTCCGGCAAAGGCGCCCCTAGCCCTAAGGGGGCGTAAACTATGGTAGCAACTTTCGCGTCCGCGAAGCAATTTATCCTGATCGGTAAAGAAGTTACTCAGGGTACTGCTGTCGCTGGCACTTCGACTATTCCTGTCGAGAAGTTCGAATGGGAGGATAAGCCTGTCTGGCTCGATGACAAGGCAATGCGTGGTAGCATGGTCGAATCGTACGCCCGCCAGACTGGTGTTATCAAGACTGACTTTTCGATGTCTGGCCCGGTTTTCCTGGATACTCTCGGATTCCTTCTGGCTAACACCCTCGGCGACGTGGCTTATTCAGGCGGTACCCCGTCTGGATCGCCGACTACGACCACGGGCGCTTTGACCGCTGGTGTTTCTACTGTGGTCCCGGTCACCTCGGCTACGGGCATCTCGGCAGGCGTGATTCTTCAGCTTGATACTGCGGGTCTTTTGGAGAATGTGACTGTTCTTTCGATTGCTGCTTTGAACGTCACCCTCACCGCTCCGGTTGCCAAGTCGCACTCTTCGGGTGCATCTGTTCAGGTTGTCGTAGCTCCGTTCAACACGGTGATGTCTACGCTCAACTCTGGCAATGGCCAGCCGGGCTCTCACACGCTTGTTCACAACTTTGGTCCCCCGGCTAGCACCGGAACCCGTGTTCTCGCGGGCGCCTGTCTCTCCGAGGTTACATTGAAGTGGAACGCTGAGACTCAGCTTCTGACTTATGACGCTAAAGGCTCCGCGTACCCTACGGCTATCTCTGGTGTTACTCCTGTCTCCGCTCCGTCTGCTGTTACTCCTGTCGCCTCCTGGCGTGGTGTCTTGGGTATCGCTGGCCCTGCTTCCGGCGGTACGCAGGTGAAGACTGTGATGGATGGGGAGTTCATGATCAAGCGAGCGCTTGAGCCTATCTTCACCACTCAGAACTCTCAGAGTCCGTATATTATCCAGCGTGGCGCAGTCTCTGCTTCTGGCAAGCTGTCGTTTGTCGCTATCGATGAGACCCCGTTTACCACGATGATTAGCAATACTCAGCCTCAGCTCCAGCTAGTGCTGTCTAACGCCCTCGCGGGTACTTCTCTGGCGAGTATCACGGTCAACTGTCAGAACGCTGCGTATGAGACTTCTAAGCCTAACTTTGGTAAGGCTGCGATTGCGTATGACACCACGTTCTACGCGGTTGCCAATACTACCGACGCGGGCGTGTCTGGTGGATACTCGCCTATCAAGGTGACTCTTGCCAACGCTGTTCCTCCGTACACGTACCTGTAAGTTAAGCTAGGAGCGCTAATATGTCTATTCGTCACGAGCTGCCTTCGGGCGGTTGGGTTGAGGTTAAAGAAGCTTCTGAGCTTCGTGCTAAGGATCGTAAAGCGGTTCTTCGTCAGATTGCTGACCCCGAAGAGGGTCACCGTATGGCTACCGTGGTCAGTATGACCGACTTGATCGCGGCTACGGTTATCATCGCTTGGGAGCTTCCGTATCTTCCGGGCGCTGATATCCCCCAGATCAAACTCGACAATCTCGACGAGCTAGAAATTCTGGATGAGAATGCGGTTCAGGCAGCTATCGAGCCTTTGGTTAAGCTGTTCAGCCCGCAGGCTCCTAGCCCGGATGACACTGAGAACTCAGACGGGACTCCGAATCTTGAATCCCCTACCGTGCCCTCCACCGCATAAAAGTAGCGTTGGAAGGGAACGATGTAGGATCTGCTAAATCAGCAGAGCAAAAGAAGTGGGATAAAGCACTCGACGACTGGTGGTGGCTGGATAAGTTCAACTTGCCACCCCAGGTTGTCGACGAGATCCCACTAGAATCTTTTAACCGGATTCCATTGATTGACAATGAGGCTGTCCGCGTTCGTAACGAAGCCCAGGAACGAGCTAACAGGGGGTCTCGGTGAGTGAGCTAGTCGGGTTGTCCGAGTTCGAGTCTGCTTTAACCGATTGGATTGCCAAGAAACTTATTGGATCTCGTATCGGAGTAGAACTCAGCGCGGAAAAGCTCCAGGAAGAGACCCGGCGGCTGTTGACGTATCAGTCTCACGCTAAGGGTACGCCGACTCCATCCGCTCCCGGGCAACCCCCTGCGAAGATCTCAGGGGATCTCAGCGAATCAGTGTCGATTCAAGGGCCTCATCCGATCCCTGACGGGTTCGAAGCACGAGTAGGCGGTACTACCCCCTACGCGCGTATTCAGGAGCTAGGCGGCACAGCAGGCAACGGAGCAAGGCTCCCTGCGAGGCCTTATCTCTCACCCGCGCTAGACAATACAAAAGATGACATGGCTCTGATATTTTACACTGCATGGCAAGACTAGGGGGCGGCTATGTCCGATGGAGGATTTCTACCCCCGGTTGTTGCTGTACTAACCGCGAACACCACCGAGTTTGCAGCGGGTATGACTACCGCCAAGCTGGAAATGGCGCAGATTGGTGTAGCGTTCGAAGCGCTTATTGTTCAGAACGATGCCGCTGCATTGTCTATGGCCAAGGTAGCTTCCGCTGCTGATACAGCGGCTATTGACACTGCGTTGGCTATGGACAAGATGTCAGCTGATGCTGCTGCTATGGCTGTTAAGATGGAAGCGGCGTCCGCTAAAGCAGCGGCTTCTGTTGAGCGTGTTGGTGTGGCTATGGCTGGCACTGCTGCTACTTCTGGTGTATCCGCTGCTGCTATCGGCAGAGGGCTGATAGGTGTCGGCGTAGTTTCCGGGTTGCTTATCGGCGAGTCTGTCCATCTAGCTTCTGAGTTTGAGAAGCAGATGACTCGGCTGTACACAGCCGCTGGTGCTCCTAAACAAGCTGTGCTCGATAGCTACGACGTTGTACTCAAGATCGCGGATGATGTCGGCCAGTCTGGCACTAAGATGGCTGAGGCTTTGTACCATCCTATTTCTGCTGGCCTGGATATGGCCACTGCTTTGAACGTGGTTCGATATTCTGCCGAAGAGGCAGCTATCTCCGGGGCTAATCTCGACGACACTACGTACGCTTTGTCATCGGTGATGAAAGCTTTTAACCAGAATGCAGCTGATGCTCAGCCTACGATGGCTCTTCTTAACGCTATCGTTGGTGAAGGCGATATGCGGTTCCAGGACTTCAACGCATCTATCAAGAACTGGACTCCTACTGCTGCGCAGATGGGCATCTCGATCCAGTCTATGGGTGCTGGACTCGCCTATCTCACCGACCGTGGTAACTCTGCCGAGGTAGCCGCTACGCGTATGACCATGGGTCTTGTGATGATGTCCACCCCCTCTAAGCAAGCCGCTGGTCTGCTTAAGGGCCTAGGCGTAGCTTCTGGCGATGTCACCGCTTCTAGTGCGCTGATGGAAGCTGCACTGAAAAAGGCAGGCGTAACCAACAACCAACTAGCAGCAGACCTTAAGCAGCCTGATGGTTTGTATGTTGCGCTGAATCACCTAAAGACCGCGCTGGAAGCAGCGGGCGTCTCGGGCACTGAGGCGGACTCTACCCTGTCCAAGATCTTTGGTGGCGGTAGGTCTGATAAAGCGATCATGTCGCTTATGCAGAACCTAGACGGACTTAAAGAGAAGTACGACGCTATTGGTAACGATTCGTCTATTACCAAGTTCGAGCAGAACTGGAAAGACGCATCGAGCACCTTCGCTTTCAAGATGCACGATCTCGTGGCCAGCCTTGAGAACCTTGGTATCAAGATCGGTGTGATTGTTCTACCGGTTCTTACCAAACTCGCCGGATGGTTTATAGAGTCTATCACCTGGATCAGCGACCACAAAGCAGCGATGATTGCTTTGATTATCGTACTCACAGCCGGTCTTATCGTCGCTATCGCAGCGGTAGGTGTGGCTTTGTGGGGACTCGCTGCTAACCCAGTTGTTTGGATCGTGGCGGCGATTATCGTGGTTATTGCAGCGCTGGTGTTTGGGCTCTATGAGCTTATTACCCACCTGAAAGAAGTAGGCGATTTCTTCGCTTGGCTTTGGAACACAGTCTGGAAATGGACCTCGGACCGAGTCACTGACATCGTCAATTTCCTAGTGTCTGTGTTCACTACGGTTATCGATTGGATCGTAAATCGGTGGACTGACGTTTCTAACTTTTTCGCGGATCTGTGGAACACGGTTTGGAAGTGGACTTCTGATCGTATCTCGGATATTGTCAATTTTATCACGTCCACATTCAGCGGCATTATCAACTGGATTATCTCTACGTGGAATAGCATCCCTGGATTCTTCAAAAAGCTCTGGGACAATGTTCTGAAGTTCTTCAAGGATCTCCCGTATATGATCGGGTATTCCCTGGGCTTCGCCCTGGGCACTGCGATCAAGTGGGCTATCCAGTTCGGCGGGGCTATCGGTAACGGTGTTCACAACGTGATCCAGTGGTTTATCGGGCTGCCTGCTAAGATTGCCACTGCTCTCGGCAACGCTGGTACATGGCTTCTCCAAAAAGGCAAGGACATTATTACAGGACTTTGGAATGGTATCAAGAGTCTGTGGAATAATGTAACGCGCTGGTTCCATGATTTGCCCGGGAACCTGGCTAGCTTTTTCACCTCGGCAGGAAACTGGCTCAATTCTGAAGGTAGCTCTCTTATCACCGGGTTTAAAAACGGTATCGTTTCGATGGCTAAAGATGTCTGGGCTTGGCTGAACGCGCTGCCCGGGCGTATCAAAGCATTCTTTAACTCAGCCGGTAACTGGCTCCTCGAACATGGTAAGTCGATTATCAACGGTCTGAAAGACGGTATCGTCAACGCTGCGAAAGCTGTGTGGGACTGGTTCAAGGGTGTCTGGAAGTCTGTTACCGGGTTCTTTAACGGGTCTGGTAATTGGTTGTATAATGCTGGCGCTGATTTGCTGCGAGGCTTGTGGAATGGTATTAGCTCTATGGTCGGGTGGCTCGGTCAGAAAGCACGGGACATGGCCAAGGGGCTGCTGGACGGAATCATGTCCGCTCTTGGTATCAACTCACCCTCTCGCCATACGCACGCAATGGGACAGGGTCTTGTTGAGGGTCTTGTCAACGGCTTAGATTCGGATGCACACCACGCTGCTAAAGCCGCTCAGAACATGGTGGATTCGGTGCTCGGTGCTGCCGGTCAAGCTTCGCGTAAGCCGCTGACTATTAATGGATCATTGTCCGGTGGGGCGTTATTGTCTGCTGCTGGTCGTACCACGGCTAATACAGGTGCCAACGTTACTATTCAGATGAACCCCCGAGATGTAGCTCAATGGCTGCAAACCGGAACTCTCCGATATAACCTACGTAATTCCTCGAACGGACTATCGGTGAAGGGTGCATAATGTCTCGCAACTGGCCGCTAACGAGTCTTATCGCTGACTTCACCCAAGGTCCCCCGGGTTTCCCGGGGGGTAACGCAGTAAGCTTGCTAGCTGGCCAGACTGCGAACCGTAGCATTTCGACGACGCGAGGGCGCCAGTATGAATTGGATCAAGTTCAGACTGGCAGTCTCTCGGCGAATCTCACGGATCAATTAGAGTATCTGAACCCTACGAACAAGGGCACGTTTACCAATCTGCTTTCTAACTCCACGTTCGAATCGGGTATTTCCCCCTGGACTGGTGCTGGCGGTACGGTAAGCCAATCATCTACGCAGAAACACTCGGGCACATTCTCCGGGAAGATGATTCCTAACGGATCATCTTCTCAAGACAACTTTAACTCGGAAACTCTTCCAGTTGTCGGTAGCAACCAAGTCACTGTATCCGCGTGGGTATATTTTACCAACGCGGTTACTAACAACTTCTCGTTGTCAGTGAACTTTTTTGATGTCACCGGAGCGTATATCACAACGCTGGGTGCCGCAGTGTCTGTGGCTGCTGCTACGTGGACTCAGTTTACGAATACGCTTACAGCCCCTGCTGCGGCTAATACTATGGCCGTGGTTCCTGTGTTGTCTGGTACTCCGGCTGCTAGTCAGATTTGGTATTTGGATGACGTATCCCTGATTAATGTCACGTCTACAGCTTCTCCCTGGAACACAGGGCCAAACTCACTCCTCCCATATCGTTGTGTACAGTACGGCGCATGGTGGAACCCAGCGACCAAAAACATCGCTGGTAATCTACTTAATTCGACTAACTATGTACCAAGTTCTCTCACGCTGACGTACGACCCATCGTTTGAAACCACGGTGTCCGGATTCTTCGGGCTCCAAGGGGCGCCCACAATCACCACTTCTGCAACCCAACATTTCGACGGCGCTAAATCAATGTCAGTGGTGTTTAATACCGCTGGTGACCTAGCAGTAGTCCCAATCTACTCCTCACCGAATATCCAATACACACTTTCGATTTATGTGTTTGTGGCGGCTAGCCACACTGTACAAGTTCGGTGGCATAACAACCCGGGCGGCATCGGTACAACACTAGCTACAGCTACGTCATCGACTACTGGCGCGTGGCAACGGTTGACTATGACTGCTACTCCGAATACTCCGATCACGGCTATTATCCTGACTCTGGCTTCGGGCACGTTCGCGTCTACTGTGTTTTTTGACGCGATGCAGCTCGAAGTAGGCAGCTCAGCTTCTGCGTTTACTACTTCCGGACCTACGTACTACCCAGTTTATACTGGGTATATTGAACGCTATCCCCAGACGTGGGACTCTGCTGGGTTCCGGGGTATCAAACCTCTGGAATGTGTCGACGCGCTGTCTCCGCTCTCACGAGCGGTTATCAATCAGTCTTATCAGCAGACTGTCCTGGCGGATTCTCCGAATGTGTTTATACCGTACAATGACGCGGCGCTTCCTCAGAAGGTGCAACTTCCTTTGGGCGGTTCTCCGGGAACCGGTACCCAGCTTTTAGGAACTAACTCGGGGGCGGTTACTTTTGGGGGAGATAGCTTCCTCGATGGGTCTAATGCCGTTCAGCTCGCTCAAACCAACGTAAACCCCCCCACTTCTGGGAATGGAAACCAGGTCACTTGGCTGAGTACCTACGGGTATAGTACGTACCTGAACCCCGCCGCTTTCACTATGGAGTTTTGGTTCAAGATGATCGGGTCAGCGGGTGCTGGTGGAGCAGCAGTAATGCAACCTGGTGAGGTGCTCGGGGCAACGTCCCAAACTCCCCAACGTGCTTTTGGTATGTACGAGTACTCCCCTGACACCAGAATGGCTTGGATCTGGACGGACGATACCGCGACTATTCGTATTAACAACACGCCTCTAGATGCAAACGGCAACGTTATTCGACCGGATGGTCTGTGGCATTACGCAGTACTCCAGTTGGGATTCCCAGCTAGTGTTTATTCCCGCAGATGGTCTATCGATGGGAGCACTCTTTCTTCTTGGGGCGCTCTATTCGGAGCGGGTAATCCTCCGGGACAAATCCTAAACGCCTTCTTCGTGAGCGCTTCCACGTATTTCGGCGATATCGCATCCAACTTCTCTATGGCCAACGCAGGGTTTTACAACGGCATCCAACTGTCCCAAACTCAAATTAATAACCACTACCAACGTGGTATCGGATATTTTGGAGAACTCTCTGGGGTTCGAGCCGCCAGGATTCTTAACAAGTACTGGTCTCCGAATATCATCACTGCCAGCGGTGAGACTCAGATGTCCTCAGACTTCCACTACGACCCGATCGTATCTCCCGGGCAACAGTCCTCGCCTATGTCAGTACTTTCGGCGCTCCAAGAGGTTGCTAACACTGAGGGTGGCCTGTTGTGGGTGGACGCTCGTGGGTTTATCAACTTTGATGCCCGGGATACTAGATATCTGAACGCTAAGACAGCCCAGTATGTATTCGGTGAGAATGCTGCTGGCGGAGAACTCCCCTACGAAGAGGTCGACTACGATTACGACCCGACGTATGTCTACTCCGAAGCGGATCTCACAGCGGATTCAGGGGTTGTTTACACCTCGGTCAATGCTACGTCTCAGACAGCTTACGGCCAACGTATTTTGTCTCAGCAGATGTTTATGGCTAATGATTGGGATGTACAGCAAGCGGCTAACTTCTTTACTAAAAGGTACGCAGTGCCTCCGGGCGGTAACGGATCCACAGCTCCGTTGCGTATCAACAGGCTGACTATCAATCCGGGATCTAATCCTAATCTGTGGACGGCTGCTTTGTCCCTGGATATCGGTGAGCGGATAACAGTAACCCGTAGAACCGCCCCCGGAACGATTATTACCGGAGACTATTACATCGAGCAAGTCTCGCATTCGGTAGACGGCTCAGAATCGTCATGGACCGTAAGTTACCAATTGTCCCCGGTATTTAACCCCGTAGCGTGGATCCTCGGTGATTCTACCTACGGTGTCCTAGGTACAACTACTGTGACAGTTTACTAATCAAAGGATAAATGTGTCTGACTTTACAGTCAATGGTAAGATCACGGCTATTCAGTGGACTGGATCTAATCTGTCGGCTATCCAAACGGCTTTGTCTCCGGTGGGATGGCTTGTGTTCTCGAGTACCCAGGAAACGGGGCTTGTTCTATTCGGGGCGTCTGGACCGGGACCGAACGGAGTTTATGTGCCTCTGAACGGATGGATACCCTCGGGTATTGCTACTACCGGCAATCCTTCTTACGGAACTGACGGAGTTTCTACCCCTATCGACAACGCAACATTCACAGCTGGGCATACGCTCGCCCCATAAGATAAGACAGGAGCGCCCCTTCTTATGTCTGTGCCCACTCCAGCTATCCCAGTTTTCACCGATGGTACCGTGGTTCACGCCACGGATCTGAACGCGCTGGGATCCAACCTCACCAACTTGTATACATACGGTCAGGCTAGTTTCAACTCGCAAAAACCTTGTGCGTTGATTCGTCAGACTACGCTCCAATCTATCGCGGATAACGCCAACGCTACAATGACGTTTCAGACTGCGGTGGTAAACACGGACTCTATGTGGTCTTCTGGTGCGCCTACTCAGTTGACTATCCAGCATGCCGGGATTTACCTCCTCCAAGGTCAGACATTTTATGTCAACGTAGCGGGTATGACTACGGCTCAGACTGGCGGCTGCTACCTTTGTGTGAACGGAGCTGTACCCGCGTCTAACGCGGTTGCTGCGGGCGCAGCAAACATGTCTACAAGCAACTGTGGTCCGGCAGGAAACGTGTCTTGTCTGGTTAACCTGGCGGCAGGTGCCACGGTGTTTCTCGTGGCTGTCCAGACTTCGGGTGCCGCACGAAACACCCAGACTGGGTTCGGTGGGTCTTACATCTCTGCTATTTATCAGACTTCGTCTACCTAGGAGGCATGTATGGATGGGGTCTGGTCTGCTGTTGTCGGCGTGGTCGGGACAGGATTTGTCAGTCTACTGGGCTTGATTCTGCTAGGAAAGCTTGTTCCCGCCTCTCGGGTTGACAGAGCGGAGCTAGAAGCGGATACGTGGAAGAAAGCTCACGACACTATGAAGCAGGCTTTCGACACACAATCCAGTCTGCTTATCCGGCAGCAAATCACCGCCGAGGTCACTGAACAAGTGATGAAAAGCATCAGCACTCAGTTTATCCGGAAGGACTAGTATGTTTGGTCGAAAGAGAAAGTCCGGATGCACTGAGGCGAACAGTGCTTTGAAAGATGCTCAAACTGTTCACTCACAGATCACTCGTATAGAACGTATCTCGCAGCCTGTTTTAGACAGGCTTAACAAAATCAGAGAGGAATGGAGCGACGAATGTACTTCCTCGACTATTCCGCCGGAAAAATCTCCGGAGCAACGATCCGGGCAAACGGCTATAACGGGGTAATTCGGTATATCGACTCCCCTCTTAATCTAAGCACCAAGCATACTAGTTTGTCTGAATACAAAGACCATATCGCACAAGGCTTGATCGTACGCTTGGTGATGCAAGTAAACACCACAGACGCGGATGGTGGCTACGCACGCGGGGTGGCTTACGCTCAGCGGGCTAAGGCTGGTGCTGATTATCTCGGGTATCACGGGAGGATCTTTTTCACTAACGACCGGACTACGGTACCCGATCCGACAATCTGGCGAGCTTATCTCGATGGAGCTGTGTCTGTACTCGGTTTAGACCAAGTCGGTGCATATGGTTTCCGCAACGCTATTGATACTGCTCAAGGACACGCTTCTGCTTTTTGGCAAGCGGGAGCCCGATCCGCACTGAGCCCAGCGGCGAATTACTGGCAAGACAATAATACTCAGGTTACAGTCGGCGGGATCTTGTGCGACCGAAACCTTGTGATTTCTCAGGAAGGAAATGACGTGGCACTAACAGATCAGGATGTGTACAAAGTCTGGAGAGACCCTCTTCTGACCCTGGATCCAGTACACGCGCCGAACACCTCGATCAACGCGGCTAACGTGCTCAACACGCTGCTGAACAACGATGCGGCTCTCAAGGCCAAGCTGGACGCTCTGAGCACGCCTACAGTCGACCTGGACGCCCTAGCGGCCAAGGTGGCTGCCCTGGTCGGTCCCACGCTGGCGGCAGCCGTCGCTGACGAATTCGAACGAAGGTTGGCTAGCTAATGGTGTCGTATCTCGCTAGGTTCAAGAAGGCTCTCAGCGCTCTTGTGGGTGCTGTTGTCGCCGCTGGTGGTGTAGACACGCTGTTCCCGGATCTCCCGGCTGGTGTGGCCGCTGGAGTCGGCGGAGTGGTTGCTCTGCTCGCTGTGCTCCTCGGCCCGAAGAACAAGGACAAGCCTGTAGTTTAATCCCGGAAAATACAGAACCCCCTCTCGCTCACGCGAGAGGGGGCTTTTTCATATCTTCAGTCTTCGTCCAACCACTTCTTAAACTTCTCATCGTTGGATAGGCCCTTGTTTTTCTTGGCCAACCTGTTGATCCGCTTATCCTCTTTCTTCTCGGCTTTGGCTAGTGCCTTCGCCCGTTTCCGGGCTGCTTCCTCGTCTGGATTCTTCTTAGCCATCACTTGTCCTTAATCTTTAGCCATACGATCTGGTCACCGTACCGATCGCGTAAGGCTGCTGCCTCGCGGTTGCGGTCTGATCTGGACTCGAATTTCTTCTCGGTGGTGGTCCCGTTCCTCAACCGGAACTTGACCGAGTAAGGATGCTTAGCCCACTTGCGATAGTTGCCGCCTGAGGTACCAGACATTAATGATACCACCTTTGGTGAGCTTTTCGGAGAAGCCTAGTAGCAAAATGCTCTTTGCAAACCAAACCTCGTGAGTCTACCAGCATACAATAATAACGCCGTTTCGGTGGGGAGATCTGGTCCTTGACCAGGCGGAATCTGAGAGTCATCGTTTACCCCGAGTGCCTGTGCGCCCAGGATTTACAGGTGGGACAGCTTCGGACTTCACATGCTCCGGTTTAGCGACTGGCTTCATACCGCCGTACGTACGTTTACGACCGTTAGGGTCGAAATAGAACCCATAGGGCATCTTGCGGGCCATTACACCAACCGCCCTCTCCGTCGAAGTTCTGTTTTGATAGCCACGATACGCCTCATAACCTTGCGTTGGGGCTTTGTCTTGTTCGCTTGTTCCAGCGTCCTCAGCGTATCATACAAGTATTCTATACTCAACCCGCTCAGGCTCATAGGCATCAGCTGTTATTCGCAATGAAGCTCGCGTCCTTGATATGCTTCCGGCAGACTCCGCCTTCTGAGGTACCGGAGATTTTGGAACACTTCTTACAGCCACGGATGCGACCCTCGGCAGCCCTGACTTCGCGCTTCAGCTTGCGAGCCTCCGACTTAGCAGCCGCATCAGCAGGGCTGGACCCGCGCCCCTCGAAAGCATTGCCACCGTGGTACGACTTGCCCATAGGGCGTTTCCAGTCGCCACTTTTGAACACATCTTTCAGACCCACGACATTCCCTCTCACTTAATCGGATTCATCCATGCTGTGAAGCCTTGAGCCTTGCGGTGTTGCATCAGCTTCCGAGCTTGTCCTATAGTAGCTCGCTCGGCTGAATGTGTTTTGCCTTTATCGTCGATCCACCGGACCATGTACCGCCCGCCTGCTCGCTGCGGGTCGCTGCTTTTTGGCATCTACTTCGACCTAGAATTCCGCCAGCGGTCGGCAGAAGCAACCTTCTCTTCTGGGGTGATCACACGGTCTGCTACAAGCAATTCCAGGTTCTTCACTCGATTGCGGAGTTGCTTGTTTGCTTCCACGAGATTTTCGAGACTAAGTAATACCAAACCAAGCGCTTCACGCGCCTCGTGATCCTGCACTCTACTCATCTCCCGATCGGTGCCAGTCGTCTTCGATGGACTCTACAGGCTCTGCTACTACCTCTTTGTCCGGGCTGGTGAAGATCCACGCCCAGTAAGCGGAGGTCTCTGTCTCGGTCATAAAACAACAGTACCCCTGGCCGAAGCCAGGGGGTACCGCCAAACGGGTGAGCAGTCATGGTCTAGGCTGTCAGCAAAGCTGACAGACGCCCGACCTACGGTCGGTCTAGAAGACGCTCGGAGCTACCAGAACCCACCCCGTAACAGACACAGAAACGACCGCCAACTGAACCAGGGTCCACAAACTCTTACGAGTCTTGGCAGCTAGGTACACAGTACCTCCGAAATGAAACAAGTTGAATCCAAACCATAAGCCCATACCAGCGTATTCAAGAAACTTAATCACAGTCTCGCCACCAATTCGTAGATTACTCCTACCAGGATACAGGTCAAACCGAGGAGCATAAAAAGCGTAGCTAGAACTTCACCAGCCTTCACGGTATCCAACTTTCCGCCGACTCATGTCGGCCCCGATCGTCCACGTAGAGAGCATACAAAGGCTTGCCGCACTGAATTGCTTTGAACGGGATAGCGTTCAAATTCAACCAGAACTCGATAGCTTCGTAATCAGTCCAGGGTCGAGCTGTGTGGATAATCGGCTTGAATCCTGCCTCGTGAGCTTCGTGGAGCTTGTACGTGTTTCGTCGGATCGGATCACCGATACGGCTGGTGGGGTTATCAGGAGTCCACAACGGCTCAGCGATCGTACCGTCAAGGTCGATACCAAGCCACTTCAGGTTACTCCTGGGTTTCGGGGGTTCCATCAGGAATCTCCTTCCCGAGAAGATTCCGGAGAATCCGAACTTCGTCTATTAGCAGCGACAAACACCGAGTCGATGACCGAGACTCGACGTACAACGTGCCATCGCTACAATACGCGAAGTAAGTACCGCCTTTATCATAAACCCAATCCCCATCTTCGAGATTGAAGATTTCAGCGCTCATTAGTCCACCACCCAAATATCAACCAAGTTGAAAAGCTCCTCGGCGAGGTAATCGTTCTGCTCCTCACGCGGCCACTCGTCCCATTCTTCCCGGGTGATCCGCGAGCCTAAAGTCCCGCGAAACGTGATATTGGAGCTAGACGCGTACCCGAATTCGATGTATTCACTCATCAAAGTCCTCACATTCTGCTCCGCAGGCAATATACCCCACGGCGTCTACAAAGTTATCCCGCTTAGGCTGAGCGATCATCCGAGCTAATTTGAGCTGGGCCATCATCAAAGCCACCTCAGTAGCTGTGATAGGCTCCTTCAGCTTGTGCCCGATCTGAACGTTCCACAACGCAGCAGTGTTGGCGAAGTTCTCGGTAGGAGAACCGTAGGTTTTGTTCCTATCCCCGGTGATTAGGGTTTCTGCTTCTTGGAGAATAGACGCTCGGACAGAAAGAATCCCAGGGAGAGAAACGGGGGCGGTGTTCGGGGCATCCGCGTGCCGCATAGTTTCTTCATGGATGTAGTTGAACGAGCAGTTATTCGTCCCGCTAAAATCGTATCCGTCGATCCGTGGCGCAATCGAACGTTCGCGCGCACCCTCATGAATTTGTCCCTTGGGCAGAAGATACCCGGAAGCCATTTCACCACGCCAATGAGGGCCCGATACATAATCGCCCGGTTTGAACTCAGTCATTGCGGCTATCCCATACCTTGAGTGCTACGCCGATGCTGTCTGTTACCTCGGCAGAAACAGCGTCCTTACGGCTGGATTCCGCATACTCCGTCAGAACTCCCTGGAGATCAATCACCAGATCCCAGAATGTACCGCTTTCCAGTTCGTCGATGCTGTCCACGTCGTCGAGAGGTCCGTTACACGAGCACCCGGAACCACTCTCCCAGTAGAAGAGCTTGTTCTTAGGCGACCACAAAACCGTGGTTTCATCCCACTCGTAGCAACCTTCTCCAGCGAGCCAGTCAACAGCCGTGACGTGGACCAACCCATGCTTCTCCGGCTCGAAATACATCCACATAACTACAGCCCCCAAATCCGCTCGATAACCGGTGCGAAAGAGACGGACTGATCGTTCGTCCGTGCGAGCTCGTCCCCGTGTTGCGCGCTAAGCCCAATCAACGTACAAAGGCTCCGGGGGAGATACCCGGAAGACGAACTGTGCCCTTCGTCAACAGCTTCCTGGGATGCGTTCGGGTCCACCAACGTACCTCCATCCCACTGAGCCTTCCCAGCCTTCACCAGAAGATCGCCAGCAACCCCAAGGCAACACATCGTCTTGCCAGGAGCAGACTGCTCCCACAACCTGTTGTGGCCCTGAGTGTACTCTTCCGACTCAAGCGCAGCGATCCACTCAGCCTTGAACGTTTCGTCAAGCATGCTCTCTGTTCCTCTCACGAGTGTTCGGCGGTTTTCCAGTTCCTGCCCGGCTGGCCGTAGCCTACCGGGAAATCAGTGCGTTGTCCACCAGGAACATCGATGACCCCGGTCATCGCGTCTACGAAAATCTTGGTGTCTTGCTCCAACGTAGCATACGGGATCGAAGCGCACAACTCATCGTGCACAGTGAACTTCACCTGACGCAGGTTACGATCTGGTAACTTGATCAACGCATCGTTGAGAAGCTCTGTGGTCCCGCCCTGGCCTTGCAACGCGGGCGCCTGAGTGTGCTCCCTGCCCTTCTCGGTGGGCATCTTACGGCCCCAGGGGTTGAGGACGTAGCCAAGCTTACGAGCCTCCTCACGCACTCGGTTTTGCCAGGCTACTACCCGGGGGTACATTCGGTTACAACTAGTCACGAACTTCTTGGTCACCGACATCGGGAGATCGTTCTTCTCAGACATCGTCTGAGCTCCGCCGCCGTAGCCCCAAGTGTGGATCAGGGGCTTAGCGTTCTTGCGGTAGCGCTTGGGATCTGTTTGGAACACTTCTTCGCCGTACGCAGCAATAGCCGAAATCACGTGTCCGTCCACACCCGGAAGCAGTCTCTTCGCGTACTCACGATCCCCGGACAAAGCAGCGACGACACGAGAGTCCGCGTTCGAATAATCGTAGCACATCCACGCTTCGAGTTCGGAATCTGACAAGAAATAATCTTTGTGATTGGAATCGAAAATAGTTACGCCAGGCTCGGTCGTAGACTTCCGTCCGGATCGCTGGAGAGCCATAATCGTCGGGTGTACTTTGCCATCGGGGTGTGTACATAGTTTAGTAAGCTGGGGGAGTGTCCTAGTACCGGCGAGAATACCCAGGGCCTCAGCGAGGTCCAGGGCTGCCTGATTCCCCTTCTCAGGACGCACCCATTCGTCGTTACCCCTGACGTAGCCGCATGCTTTCTTGATAGAATCACCAGAGAAAGACAACGCGCCATTCTCGGTGCGATCCATCCCGTTTGTGTGCACACCAAGATCAGCGAAGGCTTTGAGCACAGCTTCTTTACCAAGCTTCGATGACATGGCTTTCTTCCCGTTCACAGGGAAGTTGTATTTGTCATGCAGCTCATTGATCACAGTAGCCGTGGTGTAGTCTTGCTCAGCGATACGGGCGTTGACTAGGTCCTGATCGATGACCACACCGTTTCGAGAGATCTGAGAATCACAGGCTGCCACAAGCTGAGTACGCCAGGCGTAGTCGTCCAAGGGTCCGAGCTTGAGTAATTCCCTGGCGACGTGGCGGGTTGCCCTGACATCCTGCTTAAGGTATTCGCGGTAGTCTTCGTGGTCTAGGGGGATATGACCCGCTCCACAACACACCCCTTCCCGTTTACGCATGGTTCCGGTCTTGAGAACCTTACCAGTCTTCTTAGAGATGTTCGGTACGAACTCGAATTCGAACGGATCGGCGAGGTCTGAGAACTTGTGAGACTTGCCCTCGACGCCAAGCTGAAACGCTTGGTTATCCAGAGAGAACCACTTACGAGCGGTAGCAGGGGTGTTGGACTTCAGCGTACGCCCCGCACGGTTCACGTAGTTGTATGGCGCAGGGTTGACTAGCGTAGCGTGGGTCAGGGTACAAAACACTCGTTCCTCACGAGCCATCCACACCGGCTCGATAGACTCGACACCAAACAATACCGACAAGTCGAATCCATGGATGTTGTGTCCAACGACTACATCTGCTGAGCGGATGACACGGAGCATCTCGTCGTAGTCATCAGTGAGAATAATGTCGTCAGACTCACCCCAACAGTACCCGCCGAGACGGAAGTACTCCCGCGCGGGAAGCGCGTAGCGCTCAGCGATTGTGTGGGTTTCCACGTCGAAGAACAACGTAGAATCAGGGAACTCAATAGCCATAGCTCACCAGTCCGTATCAATCTCCAGAAGACGCCCGTTACCGTACTTTACCACTTCGTCCCAGGTTTCGTAATCAGAGGTTTTACACAGAGTTCCTTTGTGAGGCCGTACGAAGTAAAGCTCATGGTTGATAACAACGTAGATATACCCCATATCGTCTACGCCGATAAGACTAATCATTATTCACCAACTCTGTTCATAAGCTTCGATCTCCCGGAGAATATCCGCCACAGTGACACCGCTCGATAGAATCATCACCAATTCGTATCCAGCTTGTCGATCTTCCAAAACCATGGGTCCACCAAAGTAATCGGAGCTAATTTCGTATCGGTCCATTAATCGTCCCCCAATTCGTCCGCAAGTTCATGAAGGCGGTTCGCGTATCGTTCTAGCCGGATCATTTGTCCTGTTCGGGTGGCCTGGTTTGCTTCGATACCGACCTTGTCCGCTAGCTCTCGCAACTCGTCGACTACGCGCTGTGTCATGCTCATAACTTTCCTCTCAAACGAATAGAGTGGGGTCCCGAAGGACCCCGACTCACTAGACTACTTCGGTTCGTTCTGAAAGTCGAGACCATCTTCGCACTGGTCGTTCTTCGGACCAGGGCATCCCCAAGCATGCCACTGACCCTTAGCACCAACCTTGGTCACGTATCGCTTCTTACCATGGTCACACGATGGGGGGAGACCCATCCAGTCCGGAGCCTGAGTAGCTCCGGCAGGCTTACCACGCTGAGCGGGAGCAGCCTTAGCAGACGGAGCAGGCTCGCCCTTGGTCTCGCGGTAATGATCCTGAGCGAATACATGGACTTCGTTCCACTTAGCGATAACTTCTGCCAGCAAGACGTTAGGAAGCTTGCCCTCAGGATCGATACCCAGAGTCTCAGCAGCATCCCGGACAGTCGGAGCCCTCAGATTGATAAGCCCGGCTTCGTAGCCAGGGCCAGTCTTACCACTCAGGCTGATCTCACCAACAGGGGAAACGGTAACTCCGGGGGTTTCTGCCACGGGCTCCTCTTTCTTCGGGGTACGCTTGGCAAATGGGTCAGTAGACATTTAAGCCACCTTATTCTTATGGAGATTGTTGACGCAGTCAGTCAACGCATGGATAGCGCGTGCTAACAGTCCGGGGTCACCCGGTATCTCCCCGGATACGTATTTAGAAGCAATACTACGAGCGTAGGCTGGGAGCACACGCTGAAGGTACTGACAGCCTAGATCCAGGTCTGAACCCTCGGGAGCGATACGCGTACGCCCGCCAGTCAACAGCCCCGATTCCAACAAATACTTGACTTGGCTGACCGAATACATCACGTTCCCGGTCCGGTATTCGAAGTCAGCAATCTCGGTGAGGATCAGGTTCTTCGCTGTAGAAGCCAGCCTACGGCGCCTGAGATGGTCTGGGAGAGCTTCGATCTCCTCGGCTAGGTTCTTGTCCAGGATACTCAGGGTTAGCTCTGCTGTGAGCGTGTCAGCGTCAGTAACACCCGGGTAGTTGAGTACCGCATCCTCAGCGGCGGAACGGATACTAGGACCTAGCCACCACACGAATCGTACCTCCTCGGTCATCATGTCAGTCATCTCGCACTCCGTCCGAAGGGGCAAACTCCCCGTACTCTTTCGTCACCGCTTTAAACCGCGCTTCAGCGGCGTCTAGAATCTCTGAAAACAGCCCTAGCGACACTTTTTTGTTATTCGAGCTGTAATAAGCTTCCCACTTTCTATGTCTCTTATCCCAGCTAACACCTGTATACCCCGACGTATTGCGGCTGCGCACACGACAGTTCACGATATTTTGCGAACGGCTGGCAAGACGAAGATTGTCTCGTCGATTATCCAGCCCGTCATGGTTTTCGTGGTCCACTTCAGAAAACCCGGTAATTAACCGGTGTGCATACACTCGACAGTTGTTGTGGCCGTCTGCCACGCAATCCGCCTTCGCGTATTCGGTATACCCGTTCTGATAAACGTACCACCGGTAGGGTGACAGCGGGGGATAGTCATCTTTGTCTACTTGGACAACAAACGATCCCAGTCGGGATTCTACCACGATACCTATCACAGATTCTGAAATAGCCACGGTTCCATTGGGGGTTCCACCCGGGCGTGGCTTGTGTTCCACCTCCCTAGTCATGAAGTCAGTCATCCGTCACGCCCCTTGGGGACTTCGTCATTCTCTAGGAACGTTTTGTACACCTGGCGGCTAGCAGTGTGGAATACGCATACGCCTTCAGGACGCATAAAGCCGGGTACATGCTCAGACCCAAACTGACGAAGTTCCTCGACATAAAACTTAGCCGTCTCGACAGAGAAAGGCTGGATACCTAGAACCGTGACGCACTCTAGCCCGGGGACCTCGCTAACCCGGTTCAGGTTCTCAATAGTCCACCATCGAGCGGTGTTGAACAAAGCGAACCGCTTGTCACCCTTGGTCAGCCCGTAGCCACGACCAATACCAGAACCGTACCATTCACCGAAGTGGCGACCGGGACCAAGCGTAGCGATAAGCCCCTGAGCATTCGAAGAAACCCAGCGAGCAAAACCGTGGTTGTCATCAGACGGAGTGATAAGACGGTTGCGGGACTGAGCACCGATATCATAGTACTTATCGTCGTATTCGTACATAGATGGGTCATCGATCTCCTCGATGACAACTGCTGCATTCGTACCATCTAGCTTTTCGGTATAAACAACAGTTTTATTCAACCGAGGAGTCTTGGGCCAACCTTCGAACTCAATCATTGTTACCCCCCCTCGTAAGGTCGGGCGTTCTTCGGAATCTCCGACTCGCTAATAACCTCGAACGATTTGAGGTAGTAGCCTTCGTTATTACTAAGCACGCAATCGAATGCGTCTTCAGCGTCCAGGGGTATAACCTCTTCATTTTCTACATCTTCGATTACGTATTCAATCCGGGTATCGATGTCTTCCGGCTCTAGCACTAGACGATACACACGCTTCTCAGTCACTGACTTCTCCTGACCATTCGATATTCAGGGTGGCTCCTGTCATAAGCTCGCACGCTCGATCGTAATCGTCTTCGTCTTCCGTCCCCTCTAGAGTTTCGTCTAGATAGTCCCCTCCAAAGTTCAGAAAAACAACCCGGAAATAATCCAGGATAGCATCGCGGATTTCTTCATCCGTCATCGAACGTCGCTCCCGTAACTTCGCTTACCGCCCGAGCACCAACCCTTGCACCTGCGGCAAGAATACTGCTGATACGCCCCGGTCTGAGTGTATCGGAACCCTTCTTTTACCAAGTCCTCTGGGCCACCCTCACATTTCGGGCAACCATCGGTTTTGACATCGTATAGATTCCGGTTGGGGTGGTTGTCGATCCAAGGCAGAAGACGATAGTACAGCGGGCGCATGATCTTAACATCATTCCGGCAATACCGCTCCATTTTCTTCTGAGCTTTAGGATCGTCTTTCATCACCCCGATCCACAATCCGAAACCGCCGGTATCCGTCTTAGTCGTAAGACCAGCCCACTGAGTGACGTAGGCCAGCTTCTTACTAGGGATACCCTGACCAAACTTCTTACGAACCACAGACAACAAATCAATGTTCTTATACGGACTCGGCGGACCCATCTTCGCTTCGAAGAACAAAGCGTTAAGATGGGGCATATCGAACCTGGAGCCGTTGTAATGGATAACAGCGTCCGCTTCGTTCAGCAGATCCCAGGCAGCTTGAACCATACCCTGCTTACCATCTTCGCCCCACACTGAATGGAATCCTTTGCCGTTGCCTTCGAGCCATTCATACCCGAAGCAGATAGTATCCTTGGCTTCGACTAGCTGGCTCAAGCTAACATTCTGATTCCACAATGACCAGATATAACCAAGGTTCGGCTTAGTCTCGATGTCGATTAGAAGAACCCTCAAGATTCCTCCTTAGGAGGATACAACGCAAGATGCGCGGCTGCGATAATGTCTTCTTTGCCGGTTGAGTAAGCTACCGTGAGCACGTTTATTAACGCATGAACTACGGAGACTCCGTCTCCGGACGCACTAAACTCGCACAATTTATCGATTCGGAGAAGATCGTCTTGATAGCTCACAGTTCGCCTTCTCCCGGCTGTACTCCGGTTCGCCAGAGATACTCCAGGAACCACTCAGCGTCTTCACGGGTTTCGAAGTCATCCGAGATCAGGATGACCGGGTCTCCGGCAGCGTCGACAACTTCGAACCCTGAACGGTCGTATTCACTCCACTCACGAATTTCGTAGCTCACAAACCCTCCAAAGACTTTTTGAAGTAGTTGACTTCTACTTCGGTTTCCATTAGCTCAGCACACTTACGAAGGTGCCGGGCAAAGATTAGAGCGGCATCGCCCTCGTAATCATCCGGGACTGTGAATGTACCAAATGACCGGAGTGGTCCTTGTTTACTCCCCCACTTGATCCAAACTGGGATGATGATCGCCATCACTTCCTCCGCGTATCCAGGGTAATCACGTAACCTCTAAAACTAGAATACCCGCTTTGCGGGCACGAGCCATACAATCCCGGGTACCACGAGATTCCCCGAGGGGAAAAGCAAGACACACTGCATAATCCCCGAGATCGACCATATGCTGATTCCGAATCACTCCAGCCGCTTTACCAAGCGTGTCCCATTCTGCTACGATCTGTAGCGCCCGGTACCCTCGCCACGAAGTCCACAGTTTTTCCGCCATAAGATCCGCGCCTCGTGCTCCCCCATGGACAAGTTCCACTATGTGCTCCGGGAGCAGCGATAATGCGCGCACCATTTTGTCTTCGTCCACCCACTCACGAGAGCCTGTGATCAAGACACGGCTAGCCATTTTTACCTCCTAGTATGCGTCTAGCAGGGGGATTTCGTAGATACGATTCCACTCGCTTCGCTGTCTCGATGCTGTCTCTGATGTGACCTAGATACCGATTGTCTGTGGTGCAGAGCAACCCTCTGACCTCACCAGTAGCGTGATCGTGGTCTACAGACAACCGCTTACGTGCGCCGGTAGCTCTCTGACAAATATAGCACACCCGGTTCTGCGCTTCGTAAATCGCCCAGTACTCATCGCCTGTGATGCCGTACGTCTTGAGCACGTGAGTATCGTGGGCTGCGGTGCGTTGAGTATTCTTCTTAGCGCGGTGGTGTGTAGCACAGCGTGGGCCAGGCCGGTAGGACAACCTCTTAGACCCGGGCTCGCAGTCTACGCAGCCTCCTACCGACTTGACCGGCTTAGCCTTCTTACGGCGGCTCAGAACCCTACCGCCTTGGCAGAAACAGCCACCCTCTCGCCATGCTTGTCGAGAAGCTCTAGCCCGACTAGATCCAGGATATAAGCTCCGTCGTCAAACGAGGTAGCTCGACGGTAAGCACGCGCGGTGATGTTCTTCTTACCGATGTGCTCTACCGAGAGGTACTCGCCTTCGATAAGAACATTAGCGATATGATGCCAGCTCTTCTCGCCTAGTTTAACCGTGGTGTGCAGGATGTTAGCCACTATTCGTCCTCGTGCCTTCGTCGTTGGAACGGGTCACCTTCAGGCCCGGAATATTCAGCCTGGGGTGCTTCCTTGGTCAAAGCAATAGACCCTGCTACCTCGGTGAGATAAAACCTGCCCACCTCACCATCCGGACCGTCTTTCATTTTGGTAGTTGTAAGAGTCATCTCATTGTATTCATCCTTTTCCAAGAAATGAATCACTGAGACAGCATCCTGAAGCGTGCCACCACCAGCAGGCTCTGTCGGGTTGGTCTTCGTGGGGTGGTGGAGTACTAGCGCGGTGCAACCGTGTCGGGTACGTCGGATGTCATCAACGATCTCCACCATATCCTGAGCAACACCCGGATCTGCTATATCCAGGCCACGAGCAGCACGCCGTAGCGTGTCGATAATCAGCAAATCGATTTCGTGCTCTAGCACAAGTTCTTTGAACGCTTTTACCGATCCGGGATTTCCGAGTTGAACAACACGATCTCGCATTTGCAGCTGAACCGGGTTGGTTGTTGCATGATGCTGTACCCACGCTCGCCTACGAGCCGGTAGGCCGATGGTACCTTCACCCGCGAGGTAAAGTACGTTACCTTGTTCGGTTGTTCGTCCATGCCAATCGACACCCCCTGCTACAGACAATCCCAGATCTAGACCGAATACAGACTTACCGTGGTACCTCTGGCCGAAAAGGATAACCGTCTCCCCTTTTGGGAGAACCCCCTCAACCCATGACTGGTGATAAAGACTTCCTTCGGGCTCATCGAAAGACAGTACACGGCCAGTATCAACCGGCTCGGAGCCTACATCAGCCCTGCGCTTAGCTTCTCGACGGATCTCGATCTTGGTCTGTTCTTCTCGGATCTTGGCTTCACGCTCAAGCTCAGAAGCATGCACACGCTCTTGCGGGACGCCCATCGGGTCGGCTGCTACCTTGAGCAGCGACCATTCCACAATCTGCTTCTTGTCTTCCCACTCGTCACCGCCGGAGTCCTCATACGCTTGCTGAATATCGTGGATGATCCCTTCTAGGCTTTGAGTATCCAGCTTCATACCTCGGTCCAAGATCTTCCCGACCTTGGACAAAAGCACCCGGTGACGTTCGCCGTCACCCGCGTTAACAATAGCGTCTAGATCTTCGTTGTACCACTTGGTCAAGAGTTCGTCTTGGTACGTGGACAATGTGCCTACATACGGTACCAACGTCGAAGGGCCACGCTCGACTTCTACAGTCACCGAGTCGATAGCCGCTACAAACGCTTCTGACAATACCGGGAGTTCCGAGACAGGAATCGCATCCTCAACCGCTACGTACAACCCTACAGGTTCGCCCTCGGGGCTGTAAACCACGGTCTCAGGTCCGAACACACACCCACCGACTCCACGGATGTCCACGCCTTGTACAGGGACACCTTGATACGTGCCCACTGGCTTCTCCGGCTGGCGGTAGTAGCCGTGAAAACCACCTGACTGTGTGCGTACCCGCATAGGTGTGTGCGGTAGCTCGATGCCTGCTGCTTTAAGACTCGCTACACCAGACTTGGAATCAGACCAATCCAGATCGATGACTACGATTTTAGACATCTCACAGTCTACGATAAAGCCATCGTACTCGTCGAAGTCCGGGCCATCCGGGTCGCTGTCAATCGGGAAACATACAGAATTCTTCCAACTCCCAGGAAACTCCGGGCGCTTCTTACCCTTCTCGTCGAGTCGGACGGTTACCGGGTAAACCCAATAGCCTAGCTCAGCCATAATAGCAGCGGCTCCCGCTGTGTTTTGAGACATGTATTCACCCCACTCGATATTCGCAGGATAGTTTCACAGAACACCTAGCACATTCATCGCCTGGGTTAGGCGGGAATTCTCCCGCTTTGATCGACAGATCCAGTTGAACAAATCGATTGGTCATCTCTTCTTTTGTTACTTGGAGTAAATCATACGGGAACGTAGGCTTGCCGGTACGAGTCATAAAATAATCGCCGAGAGCGATCTCGGGCCCACCCATAGCTTCGATAGCCAAGGCGTAAATCTTGAGCTGTTGGTCATCGCCGGGTTGACGACCCGATTTGGTATCCCGGACTATAAGTTCCCCGTCGACATTGATAACAGCGTCAATAAACCCTCTGATAGGTACGCCACCAAGCTCAAAGTCAAACGGGAGTTCAATAGCAGGCGTTCCATCTGGAGTGACCCAAGGAAGTTCCGTGCGGTGTTTCCGATAGTATTCGGCGTACCGGATAACATGTTCTTGTCCAACTTCAAACCTACGGGCAATATCCTCCGGACCTTTGTACGGTCCGCTAGCTTCCCAATGCGCTGTGTTCGGTGTTTCTTCTAAGTACTTGTTCGTAGCTTCCCAGTAGGATTCTTGGAACCACGCTTTGATAACAACATCCGGAGCTTTGCGCTCGGACAACTCCCATTGCTCGCACGCGTAGTGGACAGCAGTTCCCATTCCCAACCAAGCGGCTGGCTTCTGCCAGACCTTTTCTACACGTTCTAAATAGTAGCGGTAGGGACATTTGTAACTCGATAGCTGGCTAAAGCTACGATGCTCGCTCACTAGGCTTGCCCCATCTCTGAATCCAGCGAGCTACAGCTGTACGTTGTAGCCCACACAGTTCGCTGACAGACTCTCCGTCGTGAGAGCTGTTCATCCCTGCTAGGATAGCTTGAGCTTCTAGCGGAAACGGCCTTCGGCCGGTTGAGTATCCGTTCAGTGCACGGTGAACAATCACTTCATCATACCACGTGCTGTTACCCGCTCGTTCTGGGGCTGGTCCAAACTCGTCCTCCCATCCGTCTGGAACTGAGTACTGTTTGCTGAGAACAGACTTTTTAGCTCGACTGCGTTGATTGTTAGCGGTCTGGCAGATAATGCATCTGACCTCGCCCGCTGCCGAGATACGAGTGTTCTTAGCTGTTCGCTTGTGCCCGTTCCGGCACACTCCGATCGTCATGCTGCCCACCTATCCAAAAGCTTTTTCTTGGCACGCTGCCATATCTTCCTAATCGTTGTTGGCGATCGCCTGAATCGCCTAGCGTATGTGATCGTATACTGTCCCGTACCCGGGATGGGTCCGCCATCTACGATCGACTCTACCAGCATACGCTCATCATAAGTCAGCCCAGCAACGTCCTGGACTCCGTCCATGAAGTCTTCGATGTTGTAGTACTCGCCGGTAAGCCCAGTGTCAGCAGACCAGCAAGAGTCCTCACCGACACGGTTGGTCGCTGAGAGGATCAGACGCCCGTTCGCGTCCCACATAGCGAACCTGGTGTAAGCACCCAGAACATCGTCAGCGGTTGCTGTGAGAGGGTCTAGGCCCTTGCTAGCGCACTCTAGCTCCCACAACCTGCCGTGCGGTAGCTTAGTCATCAGAACCCCCGACACTGTACGCCGCTTCGTCGTCGAACCAACGACGTGTATCCCACTCGCTGACAAGCTTCGACATATGTTCCCCAGGATGACCGGTGGGCCGTGCGCAAGTTTTAGTTTCGATAACGCCGCATTGATCCCACCGAGAAACAGACTCGCATCCTTGTGGTCCCGCCATTACTCCCGCTCCCCGTACAACTTAGTCAAAGCCTCAGCGAACTGTCCAAGGTGCTCAGTGGTAATCCGAACCTGCGAATCCCCCACGTAGATAACCGCGTCGTCAGTCCCGGGACTCAACCGAGCTACTGCTAGCCCACTCCCAAACTCGTTTAGTAGTTCGAAATAATCGCTACACACCCAGTTAATCACTGTACACAACCCCCGTAAGATCCGGTACGCGGTACGTATCTGGTTTGAGCACTTTTCCATCCTCCCGGTATGACACGGTTCCATCCGGATTACGCTTAGACATATTCGAAGCGTGCACCCTACGCAGTGCTTCGTCCAAGTCAATACCCAGCGACACCGCCGCCCCGAATGCGACGTACACCACGTCCGCGAGTTCTTTGGCGACATGTTCCAATCGGGAATTGTTAACTAGTGCTTCGTAGACTTCTTCAGATTCTTCGTAAGCCAGATCCGCGCGCAAAGATCGAAGTTCTCGCGTGTCGTCTCCATTAATAACGATATTAAACACTCGGTGAAACTCGATTACCATTCGGGTCGCTTCAGACTCGGTCATCGGTTCAGCCGGTCGTTCTCGATGACCATAACATACTTCCAATTCTTGATTTGTTCTTCGGTGACTCGGAACGGAGCTACACGCTTGGGCTTGACAGCCCACCACGCAGTAAGCCATTTGTACGCGATCTGATCTCCATCCGGGGAGACTCGAATTTCCATGATCTTTCTCCTGTGAATAGACCCGTACCCCGAACGCCGTAACGTCCGGGGCCGGATGATGCTGACCTAGATGAAGTCGTACACAACTACGGTACGCGTAGTAGGCTCGACCTGAACAAGCTGGCCGTACGAGTCGTAGTCACCGTACGAATTGAAAACACCCGAGATCTTGAAAAACACAGAGTCTAGTGTACCGGTCTCGGTGAACTGGAACACAAGTGTGCTCACCGGCTCCTGGTCTCCATACGAATTCTCGGAATACTTAGTGCCCCGATCGATCACAGACACCGTGATCTTAGCCGACACCTCGTACGCAGAGTTGGGAATAGCGTCGTTCCGCCACCAAGCCCAATCCTCGTTATAAGCATCCTGCTCACGTCGGATCTTTCGGAGAATCGCCTCCGCAATCGCTGCGTCTAGTTCAACAAACATCAGACCTTTGCCCAATCTGTGATAGTCCGCTCAAACGGACGAACCTCGTACATGTCCCCATCATACTGAGAGCCGTCCCCGTAGGACGCGTAATATCCGTCGATACGGAAGTACTGGTTAGTATCCACAGTCCGAACAACGACGTAGATATACTCGCCGTGGCCTTCGCCCCCGGGATCAGAGTCGACAATCTCAACTCCGCCGAGCACGTTGTACGTAGTCCCCACGCTATCCTCAGCCTCGTACCACTCGAACTCAGCAGTGTGTGTCTCAGTCTTGCCCGGGATCACGCGATAGTTCAAGTCATAAGCACAGGTCTCAAACTCCCAGGTATGGTTCTCCAAGGCCTGCTGGATCTGGGCGCCGGTGTATGTCATTTGTTTTTCCTCTCATACGGAATCAACTGATCCGACTTTGATCGATGGTGCTGGACGTAATCGATATCAGGCTTGCGGAATAGTTCGTAGTTATCCGCTATAAACGTAGCAGACCAGCCTTTGGTGAGGCTAGTGATCGTACGCCTTAGCGCCCACTGATACGCTGCTCCCGGGCTACCTCGGTAGTCTGAGGGGATCATCTTACGTTCTAGCGCGGTAGCGTAAATCTCTTCTCGGAACAACTTGACACAATCCTCGAACGGCAGCGCTTTGATCTTAGCCATAGAGACGCCAACCTCAGCACCGCTCCTCAAAACCTTTTCGTACATTGGGGCATTGCCGTATGCTACCGAATAATGCACCGAGTCGTGATCATACTTACGCGGAACCGCATCGTCGAAGAATGATGCTTTATCCATGTCTAAATCGACTTTCTTGACTCCGTGCTTCTCTTCCCAGATCAAGTACAGCAATCCGTGAAGTTTCGGAATCAGCGAAGCACCCTCACGCTTCAGCAGCATAGCATCGGTGATGTGCTTCAGCCAAGAACCGTTCTCAAGCTCCCAGTACGAGTGCGAGAGCTTGATAGTGTACAGCTCGTCCGGGGTAGCGATCCAACGACCCTCCGGCCAGTACAGAGCCAGCGATGGGTGCCAAAACGCATCTTCCCTCGGGTCTGTCATCGGGGTGAAGACATCTTTGTCCTTTGGCTCACGCCATGACGGGAAGTGAAACTTAGCCGCGCTGCTGCCAACCAAGACGTGAGTTGTCGTCACCGCTGATACTCCTCAGGAACTGTGATCTTGTCACCGTACAATTCAACCATCTTAGCCCACATGTTCCGGACCTTATCCCGAATTGGAGTGTTGTCGATATTTCCGGTTTTAGTCCGGTTGAATTCCCAGTTACCAAAGAACAAACCGTTGCTAACGTGGTCACCCAGACCCAGAAGGGTCTGAGCAACCCTGGTGAAGTCCATGTCAGTTCGCCCGTTGGCAGAGTTGAGGTGGCCGTACCCCGAACCATCCGAGTCCTCATACCACTCGGCCTCGCCTGCGATGAAACAGGCGGTACCCCCGAAGCAAGCGATGGTGCCACACTCAGGGTCTTTGTTGCCCCAGGTGCCCTGATCCCACTCTTCGGGGTGGGCGGTGATGTATTCTGCCGTAGCCTGGGCTAGTGCAGCCCCTCGAAGCTCCGAATTAACAATAATACCCATTATTTCCTATCCTTCCAAACAACAATCGCGAGCAGAGCGGCTATAGACAAACAAGGGATAAGAGCAATCAAAACGCCAGCGATACCATTCATCGGTTATCTTTCTCGACCCATACGATAACACAAATAAAAGCTAAGAACCCCAGGACACAAATCGTGGTCACGATGTCGCCGCTGGTCATTTCGCATCCTTAGGGAGCTTGGACTTATCGATCCAGTCCAGGAATTGATTGCCAATCGACATTTCTGATTTCATCCAACCCGCATCATCATCAGTCGCGTACGACTCGACTGTAGTGTCTGTGAATCGGAAGAACATCTGCGGAAAGTGCATAGACTGAGCGTACTGGTAGTAATTCATCGCCTACTCACTCCGTTCCCGGTCGTCATTCCGGCAGCCCTGCAATCTCTTCCGAGACGAGATCTCGCACCTTCCAAGGGTGGTCCTCGGTGGGATCAACATAAAAGTCGATCAAGTCCTGAAGGTTGTGTTCGTTCTCGGCACGAATAGCTGGAGTCCACTTACCAGCCTCGGTCAGCGTCTGAACCACGTCGGTTTCGTGCTCACGATAAACTTGCGAGTCAGCGAACGGTAGATCGCTCACGTCCCATGGCGTACTAATCGCTACATACCGGGTCATTTGTCCACTCGCTCCGCTCTCGGTCATTTTTTATACTTTTTCTTGAACTTTTTGAAATCCAGGGTTTTATTTCCAGACCAACGGAACCCTAGGCAATTACAAGTATACCTAGCCGCTGTACATTGTCCGTTGGTATTGTGATGTGCTCTCCACGAATGTCCGCACTTGCAGACCTCCTGAGCGGGAATCTTACCATCACTCATCCGCGATCACAATCGTGCGGGCAACAGAAGTGATGTTCCTCCCGCTGGTGAGTAGTGGTACACCACGAGGTCCAGTGCCCGTACATACTACTAGGCTTGCCACACCTAGCGCAGTGCGACCCTCGGCATATGCCATCGACTCGTGAGCACAGCACCGACTGGCACGGGTCAGTCACCGATTCGCCTTACGGCTTTGCTTGGCAACACGGCTCTTCGCACGGCGCTTGGCATGCCGAGGCTTGACAGCGTCCCTAAGCCCCTCAAACACGTGAGCCTTGGTCTGTAGGGCCATCAGGATACGGCGTCCGTACGAGCCCTGACGGCCATCCCGCTTGTACACCTCAGCCTCAGTCTGGGCAGCCATCTCCTCAAGCGTGAGAGGCTCCGGAACCGGACCGAAGTTCCCAGTCACGTGGTTGTCAGCCTCAGCCGATCGCACCAAGACAAGCTTCGTTTCGTCTACGTTGTACCGGTTTTTGTTCGTTTCGAGCGAGGTCAGGACAAGCTCACCACCGAGGTGGTTGACTTCGTAGAGCACCTTGCCAGTTTTGAACTTGACGACATCGTTGTTCTGGAACATCAGTTCTCCAGTTCGAAAGTCAGGGTGGTGTCTGTGGTACCGGAAGCGGTACGGTCATGGTGCTGCCCAGCGAGAAAGTCTCGGAGCTCAGTGGACAGCCCGGTCCACGTCTGTTCGTGGTTGTTGTCTCGGCTGGTCAAGCGGGCGGTGAAGGTCTCGTTCATACGAGAAGCTTAGCATCCGGGGCGGGGGCAGTCAATCCCAGGTCACCCGAACGGACTAGGCTGTCAGCAAAGCTGACAGACGCCCGACCTTACGGTCGGTCTAAAGCTTGCCAGCGCAGATCGGACCGATACCACGCTCGATTGAGTCTGTGTTAGTCAGCTCACGTGCGCAGATCATGCACCGCCCGGTCTGACGCCCCATCTTGGCCGCTACCTCGATCGTGAGCCGGTCGGACTCGAATAGCCTGGTCATAACACCCGGAGCGTACTCGAACGAGCCACTGACCAGATCCAGAACCTTCGCGTATGGACGACCCGATGACTTGGAGATCTGGACCTTGGCCACAGTCTCGCCGAACTGGAAGTAACCCGGACCAAGCGGGCGATCGCGGGTGATGGTCTTCTCCGTGACCTGACGAGCCTGAACCGGAGCAGGGATC
>Ga0137394_10000162_pt1 | contig 46743 bp, 57 predicted proteins | sample czobulk116metaG_FD_108278 | JGI IMG/M metagenome (GOLD analysis project Ga0137394, IMG submission 108278) | Vadose zone soil microbial communities from Angelo Coast Range Reserve, California, USA - czobulk1.16 metaG | ecosystem: Environmental > Terrestrial > Soil > Vadose zone | place: USA... | reverse complement strand
CCCCTCTTGCCTCAGATACCGCTTCTGAGTCCCTTGAGGTCATAGCCTCCACTCATGTGACGCCTGACTCTGGGACTGGGCTCGTCCATTGTGCACCAGCTCACGGTGCCGAAGACTATAATCTTTTCCGGGAACGAGGCCTCGTTTCTTCAACTTCGAGCATCGTCTGTCACGTTGGTGTGGGTGGCCTATTCACGAACGAGGTCGTACATGTTGTGGGCAAGGAGGCTGGTAGGACACTTGTCGGACAGCCTGTTCTTGATAACGGATCTCGGGCAATCGTCGATCTCTTGAAGAAAATGGACTGCCTCCTCAGGATTGAAAGATTCAAGCATCGTTGTCCATATGACTGGAAGACCGATAGGCCCGTGATAGTAACGTGCGTCCGATTTACTCGTTGAGTAACCCTACGTGACACTGTGCATACAGGGCGACATCGCAGTGGTTCGCAAACTTGGATGACATCAAGCAGGATGCCCTGAAGGCACTCGAGGCTGTAACATTTTATCCTCAGATATGTGCGCGTGAAATACCTAGATTTGTTGGCTTGCGCTGATTCATCGCTCCAATAGCACGTAATCGCCTCGAGTCGTTTATCAGATCTCGCTCAGAGTGGTGTATCTCGAGGCAGCGCGTTTGGGGTGTACCGATCCCGTCTTTGCACCATATTCCGACGGATAGTGCCTACCTCGATTCCCGCATCCTTGATCACATCCTGGCTATATTGGATCAAAAAGGTGTCGCTTATTGGTGGGAGGGCCCGATCGATGAATTTCTCCCACCTCTTCTCCTTGAAATCGATGCGGATGTGAGAAACTGGCGCAAGGGTACCGACACCATGGATGTGTGGTTTGATAGTGGCTCCTCATGGTCTCTGCTACCCCTTCGTGAAAATGCCCAACCGAAGGCGGACGTTTGTCTCGAAGGGTCAGATCAACACCGCGGATGGTTCCAAAGTCAACTTCTCACGGCTATTGGTACTGCCGACGCCGACAAGGCTAGAGCACCTTATGGGACGCTGTTGACACACGGCATGGTTCTTGACGCCAATGGGAAGAAGATGAGCAAATCACTCGGAAACATTATAAGCCCGATGACTATCGTCAGAGGCGGGACGGTGGGTCGTCAGTATTTACTTTTTTTGCGCCAGTGGTAAAGACCGTATTAGGATAAGAAGCATCCTGCGTATGGTGCCGACACACTTCGTCTATGGGCTGCGACAGTAGAATATTGGCGCGACATGTCAATCGGACCCCAGATCCTTGAGCAAACGTCCGAATCACTTCGTAAAGTTCGCAATACGGCCCGTTTCATCTTAGGCAACATCGGCGACCCGGATGGCCGTACGAAATCTGGCTTGGTTCCAAGAGATCAGTTGGGTCTCGTGAGTCTGGGCGCGTTTGTTATGCTTGGGAGAAACGTTTATTGGATACAGGTTGATCGATACGTCATGCATCAGCTGTACGAGCTCGAACAAACGGCGCTTAGTGGCTACGCTCAATACAATTTCCCCAAAGGTAACTCTTGTCCCCTTCAGGAGCTCATGATTGACTGAGCGGCCCTCTCCAGTCATTTCTACTCTCTACAATTTCACGAACATTACTCTGTCATCGTTGTACTTTGACATCGAGAAGGATAACCTATACGCGAATAGTCTGTCCAGCCTAGAGCGCAGGTCCACTGTAACTGTCCTTCAACATGTACGTTGGGCTTACTGAGTCCACGGGCTACGACTTTATTGTGTTTACAGGTCCTGAATACGTTGGCCTATATCATCGCCCCCGTGCTGCCTCACCTTGCGGAGGAAATTCACTTTGCATTTCATGGACAGCCGAGTCCAGAGTTCGCTCACTCGCCCTCGGTCTTCAGTAGATCATGGGTTCCATTGGTATAGTCGTGCGTATAATCTCATAATCCGCGTCTAATTGGTCTCGCTCCAGTCATCTGCTTGGCATGATCCCACAGCGGAACAAGAGATGACTCGATTACTCAAAGTACGAAGTATTGTGTTGGGTTTACTGGAGCAAGCACGTGGAAAGAGGTGCGTTGTCTCTGATGTGTTGTAATTCGCCCGTCTGAAGGTGAATGTTAGGCAGCTAAGCAGTTCGACGGAAGCCGAGGTTGATATTATTCTTCCAAGCATTGGTGACGATTTGACCAGCCTCATCATGCGAGAAGGCACGTCCCTACGCATAAGTTGGAGCACCTGTACTCACCGTCTTTGTTTCCTAGAATCTTTCCTGAAAACTTTGTTCATTGTCTCCAACGTATCCATAATACATGACGTCGACGCAGGAACTTCGGCCGAACCTTGGCTTTATGTAGATTCGGTGCGGTTGCCAGAGGAGATAGCCGTACCTCCTTCGCTACATAGACTTAAAGGCCATCCCTCAGGTACGGATGAGCACATCGGCGTTCGGGTTCGACCAGCGACGTTGGCCAAATGCCCTCGGTGTTGGACTTACACCCGTCCACATAGAGACGACCTCTGCCCTAGGTGTACAGGCGTCTTATCGACCTCATCGTAGATTTATCACATGTAATTTATGATCATAACCGTTGTTTCCGTGCATCGCCCAGCTCAATTTGATACACCAAAAATGACACATTGTCGTATGGGTAACAAGTATAGTTTGGATTGTCTGCGTGACGGATTGCTAGAGCGCCCGGCATTCGCTAAGCAGCCGGGGACCTTGGTCGCAACCTCTGCTACGGGGTGTTGCCATATGCGCACACTTTTCCGGAGCGCAGGTCGACATTCCTCGACGCGCCTGGGGGTACAGCTTCAGCGGCGCGCCCATCTGATAACAACGTACCGCGTCGAGTCACGCTTTATCGCTACAGACCCTTATTTATTCCCGCCCTGGTTAATCTCGTCCCCCTTTCTGCATTACCACCCATTTTCAACCCAACCCAAATCCATGTCCGCACTCGATTCGATAACGCAAGCTCTCGCCAATCTGTCGATCACCCCTTCCGAAACCATCGAGCACGCGCCTGCGACGTCCGCCGCTGCGTGGAAGGAGGCGTTGCAGACCGCTCCCAAGACCCCAAAGGAGTTCGAGCTGCTCAAGGTCCTCGTATTCAAACCCAAGACCGCAAAAAGTGCCATACCTGTCCCCGTCGTCGTCGTGGCGCGCGATGGCACCGAGACGAGCTCGTCCTCTCTCGGCAAGAAATTCAATCTGAAGGAACTTCGTCTTGCTTCGGAAGATTTGCTATCCGAGTTCTTTTCCCTCAATAAAGATTCGCGTACGTCCTCTATCATCTCCTTACTTATACTCTTATGCTCGTCCAACTAACACACGCGTACATCAGTGAGCCCTTTGGCCCTCAATGCGCAGACGTTCCCCAGAGTCACTACCGTCGTGGATGCCTCTCTGGCCACTGCAAAAGTCCCACTTGCTGTGCGTGCGCTTTCTACAAGCCAAACCGTCTTCCTATCTGGACCGGATATCCTCGCCTACCTGCGCAACCTAGAAACAGCAGACGCGAAAGTTCACGAGGTCGACTTCGTTTCGTTGAAGAGCGAGACTGTGGACGGCCCCGCTACTCAGCCCAAGCCTGCGGAGAAGAAGGAAAAGAAGGCGGAGAGGGAATACGCGAAGATTGAGGGTGCTGTCCAGATTGCCATCGGCGTGAAGAAAGAGGTCGATTTCGCCGCGTGGTATACCAATGTGGGTATATGTGCGCCCACTCGGCGATGCTTGATGCTAAAAGTCACTCGGTGAAGGTTTTGATCAAGGCAGATATGCTCGATTACTACAACGTCAGTGGATGCTATGTCCTCAAGCCTTGGTCGTACAGCATATGGGAAATCATCCAAGGTAAGGGGACTCTTCTTGTCTACATCGTGCAACGTGACTTATCCGGAGCGACTATGGAGAGTGGTTCAACTCGAAGATCAAAGAGATGGGCGTTGAAAACGCATATTTCCCGATGTTTGTGTCGCAAAAAGTGCTCGAGCGGGAGAAGGATCACATCGAGGGTTTCTCCCCGGAGGTTGCTTGGGTCACACGAGCGTGGGTCACTGGAATCGGGCCTAAGGTTATGTTGGAGCTGACCGACCCTCTCATCTAGGGGCCAGTCAGATCTCGAAGAACACCTCGCGATCCGCCCCACGTCAGAGACAGCCATGTATCCTTGTGAGGTTAAGTCTTATCCCCAGTTTGTCGCTCACTCATGACGACTATAAGACTATGCGAAGTGGATCAAGAGCCACAGAGATCTCCCTTTGAAACTCAATCAGTGGAACAGCGTTGTTCGATGGGAATTTAAAACTCCTCGTACGCCTGTCACGTATCCAAAATCACACGCCCTAATTCATCACTGTCAGAGCCTTTCATCCGCACCAGGGAGTTCCTCTGGCAAGAGGGTCACACAGCCCACCTCACCAAAGCAGAAGCAGACAAGGAAGTCCGAGAAATTCTTGATCTATACCGCCGCGTCTTCGAGGAACTTCTTGCGGTTCCCGTCATTCCTGGTGTGAAGTCCGAGAAAGAGAAGTTTGCCGGCGCGCTTTACACCACCACCGTGGAAGGGTTCATCCCTACCTCCGGTCGCGGCATTCAGGCGGCAACTTCTCACTGTCTTGGCCAGAACTTCTCAAGGGCTGATATGTTCAACATCTCCGTTGAAGACCCCAACGACCCTACCGGCCAAGGGAAGATCTTTGTGTGGCAGAACTCTTGGGGTCTATCAACGCGGACGATCGGCGTGATGGTCATGGTACACGGCGATAACCAGGGACTCGTCCTCCCTCCCCGCGTTGCAAGCGTCCAAACAATCATCGTCCCTTGCGGCATTACCGCAAAGACCACGGAGGAACAGCGGCAAGAGATCACAGCTAAATGCGAGGAGCTCGTAGCAACGCTTAAGAAGGGCGGTGTTCGTGCTCGCGCCGACCTCAGAGACGGGTACACCCCTGGATACAAGTTCAACGACTGGGAACAAAAAGGAGTTCCCTTGCGCCTCGAAATTGGGCCTCAAGATCTCGCGAAGAAACAGACGCTTGGAGTCCGACGCGACACGGGGGTCAAGGCGCCCATCCCCTTAGCAAATGTGGGAACCGCGGTCCCTGCGTTGTTAGAGACTATTCAAAGCGAGATGTTTGCCCGTGCGAAGGAAGTGTATTGGTCTCGCATCAAGCAGGTTACCGAGTGGGAGAAGCTTGTCCCCGCCTTGGATGACAAGTGTGCGGTTGTGCTTCCGTGGTGTGAAGTTGAATCCTGCGAGGACGATATCAAGGAGCGCAGCGCCAGAGCGTAGGTCGCATATATTCTTCGCAACCCTAGACGCTAAATCTTTGCACAGTGCAGAACCTCAGGACGAACGGGCACCGTCTGCCGGCGCAAAGTCCCTCGCGATTCCCTTTAACCAGAGTCACTGGGACCCGATCATACCTGGAAAGACAAAGTGTCCTGCCTGTGGCAGTGACGCAAAGCGTTGGACGCTTTTTGGGCGATCATACTAGAATAGGGAGTGTCTTGTGGAGAAATGTAGCAGTAAGCAGATAGGTTCGGTCGTATAATACATGACGCGGAGCTTTTGCCTCGAGGCCAAACGTGCCCTTTTTTTTTCCTTTCCCCGCTACCCTACTTTACCCAAAGGCGCAAATCTCTTCAAGCTTCAGATGTCTGACCCCGAAAATGAAATCTCAGAAAATGGGAGCACCGGATACAGCGAATTTTGCGACGACGACGCCATTCTCGCAGCGGACGAGACTCTGGCCGACGTCCCTCAGGGCCACTTCACAGCCGCCACGGAAGGTTCATCCCCTAGCGCCCCTAGCGCCACCTCCGGGAAACGAAAATCTCCAGACGATTTTGTGCTGTCCGATCGCGACGGCCCCTCTGCCTCCTACAGGAGGAGGACAATCTCCAGTTCGATCTACCTCGAATCTTCTGCGTCGACGTCGTCCGGCTCAGGAGTGGCTCTTCCATTCTTCATCGTGCGTCTATAAAAAATTTCAGAGCATTTCATAAGCCTCATCAACTATCGACTCGACTCGGACAGTCACACAATGGGGCTGTCAAGCAGGCCATGAATGCACGCTCGCTTCCATGGGGCGTCCAATGGGAGATCGCGCGGTTGATTTCTCTTGGGTATTGCTCCTGGAACGACATTACCATGGACGCCCTCGATCGCATCAAGACTGAGGGATTATCCCCTCCTGACCATGACTCCCCTAAACAAACCGTGCTCTGTGCACGTGTTGCACCTCGTCTGGAGGAGTTCTTCAGATCGGAAAGGCGTACCTTCGGCACTCGGAAAGTGTCAAGAGAGATGATGGCGACGGTATGTTATGTTATTGCCCTGACTGTTACCAACAAACTGACGCTATATGCCAAGTCACCTTGGGAAGAACTAGACAAGGAGGATCTTGCCTTTGCAAGGCATGGCCCTATGGGTTGCTTGGGATCCACACCAGAGCTTGGGGACTTCTATGGTGGCAAGGTGTCCTTCTCCATGAGGATACAAGTTAATGAACATGGAATGTTCCACTTTATTCTGGAGCACCCTATTCTAGGGCATTCATCAAGGTTCACAAGATGCTATGGGTCCTCTTTCTTGATCAGGCTCAGGCTTTCTATGGATCTTCTATCAAAGCCACCCTTGCTAGACAGACTTAAGCAACTTTTAATCAGGCCATTAATCTTACTTGGGCATGTGTTTAGGTTTTTTCACATTAACAAAAACCATCATGCATATCTTATGGCCACTAATGAGGTATATAATGGGGGCATTATCCTAGGAGATGGTCAAAGGCCTGGGACATATTATTCCTTCCTTGAATTCTTTAAAAAACATAATAATTTAGAAGAGAACAGCAATCAAGTAAGTTGCATGTTCTTTAGCAAGTCTGGCCTAATGCTTATTATATTACTAGACAATTGCAAAGTGGGCAGCAAGGACTGCCTTGGGCTTATCCAACTCTATCCCTGGTATAATCTTAGAGACCAGCCAGATTAGAGAAGAGGATGACATTGGTATGTGATAAGTATTAGACAATATCATTTGCTCATATAATGAGTTAGTTTCTTCAAGTTGCCCCCCTGGTGTAAGGCCTACCAGTGAAATGGATATGACAGATGGTTGTGGCCTCATTAACCTCCATGCAATGCACATGCTACATGAGAAGCTAGGCCTCTGGAAAGAGGTTCCAGTGGCCATTCAGTGTAGGTTAGCAGGTGCTAAGGTATTGCCTTTTATTTTATGCAATATATTTAGTGAGGTTAAACCTATTATCTTAAGGGACTGCTACTTCTACATCCCAGCAGGGAGGAGAACAACTTAGAACACCCATATGTCTGGTTAAGGCCCTCTCAGATTAAAGTCAATCATACTGAGAGCTTCTTAGACCATCCAGCCCATAGAATCATTGACACCCTTAGAGCATCACATATGCAAAATTCAGTTCAGATCTCAAGAGAGATGACAATTAATCTCTCTGAGAATGGTGTCTCCTCTGGCATATTCATTGATCTGTTTTGTCAGTCTATGGAAAATGTTATATCTCCACTTCTTAACTGGGATGGTCAAGATGCTATGGCCAAACTCTGGGTTGCTGTAGCTAAAGAGGGCAATGTAATGGCAGCTCGCATTGCTCGTGAATCTGCTTGGACTGCTAAAGCACGTGGTGTGCAGCTATATGACCAAGATAGCAGCACTGAAGATGATGATTCACTGTCTCATTCTATAGCCTGGTGGGGAGATGAGATTAGTGGATGTCCATCTTCACTGGAAGAGACAATTATGTCTTTTCTGGACACTGGATTTCATCCAGCCTCCAACTCAGCCCTGGCTGAAAAGCTACATATTGTAGCTAAGAAGGCAGTCAAGTCAAGCATCTCAAAATCTAGGGTAACAATCCCTATGTCTTGTTCAGCATTAATTGTCCCAGGTATGTTGTTTTACTTTTTACTTTTATATATTATAAGCTAAGCTATGTTTTAGATGTACTAGGGGTTCTTCAAGAGGGAGAGATTCATGTTAAGTGTTCTCAGCGCTGTCTTCTCAGACCAGATGGACAGAGATCAGATAGAGTTATTGGAGATGTGTTGGTATGTTTGATGTTGAATGCCTTTTTCAATCTAAACTTATAGTAGCCATATAAAGGTAACAAAAAGCCCATGCAAGCTTCCAACAGATACTCAAAAGGTACTATTTTTTTTTACCTAATCACTGTTATAGTACTTATTATTGCTTTCTAGGTTAAAGCAGTCTTTAAGCCAGAGCTTGATGACCATGTCAATGTCATTGTGTTTTCTATTAAGGGCTCTAGAAGTCTTGCAAGTATGCTTGGCACTGGTAAGGGTTATTGTATACTACCCTTACAGCATACTTATATCTTATCAAAGGGGATTATGATGGTGACAGGGTTATCTGCATCTGGCAGCCAAACATTGTTGAACTGTTTAAGAATGCTCATGTCCAATATATGAAGCCCCCTGCAAACTTAGACAACCAATTTCACATTAAGAATGAAACTGTGAAAGAATACTTACAAAGAGTTCCTCAAACAAGTCCAATCAGCCATCAAATACAACAGCTGCAGACAGTTCTAATGGCACCATTATCTGACCAGTATGTTGTTGGAACATACTCAACCATGCATGACAATGCCATGTATGCACTTGGATACTCACATCCCACAACCATACTTCTTGCATGGATGTAAGAGCTATCTTGCCTTGACAACTGTTTCCTGAAGCTGATGCAGGATCTAGCTTCTGCACTGTGCTTGATGGCGTTAAGACCGGCAAGACCATCTTGCCAGAGAGGTACAAAGAGGATCGCGAGAGCAGGCAGTATGGCACGCAATTTGTGCCCTGGTGGAAGATGGATCCGGAATGCAAAACCCAACAATATAATTTGCCACGGGGGGATCTGCCTCCGTTCGTGATGGACCTGCTCAGGGAGGCGATGGACAAGGCCGGAGAAGAGCAGCTCCGGCGCATCGCCGATCACTTCGCCGAGTTGCCCAAGGTCAAGGACGCGGACCTCGTCGTGCCGTGGGAGGGCGCCGAGGCGCGAGCGCAGGAGATGCTGTCGAGGTCGGAGGAGCAGATGCGCGCCATCGGAGAGGCCCAGAAAGAGGCGCTCGAGGCGATCAAGACGCACGTCGCGCGGGTGTACGACTTGAACGCTACCGTCATGAGGGCGGCGGTGACGAAGACGACAACGGCCCTGGCGGAGAGGAGCGCCGGTCCCAGCGCAAGCGCGGGCGCGGGCACAAGTCGAGGGACGGCGACAGTAATGGGCACGCAGACGGAGAGGTCGAGGGGCAAGCAGAGAAGCAGCAACAGCACCAGCACCAGCAGCAGGGGGCGCAGAGGCGGCAGCGGTGGCAGCAGCGGCGTCACGTTTACGAATTGGAGCATCGAGACGCGGCAGGACCAGCTGCGGCGGATGTCGAGGGAGTTCGTCGGTGGTCCGCCGGCAGAGCAGACGCTCGTGTTCAGCGCGGAGGAGGTGGCGCGCCTGCGGGCGTCGTACGCGTACGTGTACGATTGGGGATGCAGGCCGGGGGGATCGCGGTTCCCGTGGAACGTCGCCATGCGCGAGTTGGGCGAGATCAAGTTGCGGGCGCGCAAGGACTTCAAGCCAATATCGCAGGATTTTTACGAGAAGATGTCGATGCGCAAGTTGTAGGTGGAGTGTCTAGCTAGCTCGAGGGCAGCGGGGAGGGTAACGGAGCGAGGACGTATCGTTTGTTCGTTTGTTTTGTTATTTGCTGGCACGCAGGTCCTAAATCGCACGTCTGGGTTACTAATTTAACATCAGCATAGCTTTCTTGACTGTCGATATTGGCCTAGTTTGTGACGTTCCTGAGTTGCAATCGGTGATGTAGAGGTTCAAATCCACGAAAGACGCTCTAAGTTAAAGCTCTAAGTGACAAGCGAGTCAGTGGAAGTGCCGATTGGTCGGAGCTCGCTTCTTGATGAGTCTTGCAACCACGTAAGTTCAGGAGGGAGCATGGGCGGAGGATAGACGCATAAAACAGCTTGTTCCGAGCGGAGGAAAGGTAGTACTATACACGCCAACAAGCTTTAGCTGCTCACGTCACTCACACATTCCCATCCACCTTTCAGGTTCTCCTTCCAGAGTGTGACCTTCCCGTCTCCGCAGCTGACGGCGAGCACATTCCCAGCGAGGCTCCACGAGACGCGCCACACGACGTCTGGGAACTTGCCTGGCGTCGCGCCGGCGCCTGGGGCCGCACTCACGGACGGGTCGAGCGCTGTCTTGACCCAAGGCGCCGTGGGCATGTCTTTTGTCCACACTATTACGGTCTTGTCCTGCCGATACACCGAAGTCATGGTCAGCGAACGAGCCACTCCACACACACGCCCCCAACGGAGCGGAAGAATCGAGGTTAAAGTCCTCACCTGCGACGCAGTCGCGATGTACGAACGCGGCAGGCCGATGTTCGGTGCCCAGGCGACGTCACGCACCCAGTCTGTGTGACCCTCCAGTACGCCCTCTTCCACCCAAGCCTGCGTCTCTTCAGAGAATTCCCAGATTTTGACGATGTTGTCGCACCCCGCGCTCGCAAATCGTTTCACAGGCGCGGAGCGGGCACCGCCCGTGCTAGGTAACGCCAGCAACGAGCCAGCTCGAGCTGCCGGCGCCCATGACACGGCGTTGCACCCAATGGCATGGGCCTCGAACACGTCTGCGCCCCACTGACCATCATCTGAGCATTTTTGTTTCAGTCATATTCGGAGAAGAAGTAGTCCACAGTGGGAACACCGCACCTTTGAAAGTGAGGACAGAGATCTTGCCGTCTGAAGAGGCACAGGCGAGGATGGCTCCGAGCTCGTGAGGAGCCCACGATACCGAGTTGACTGGGACAACAACATTTTGTGTTAGCGGAACGGCACGGATGAAGGGGATGGAGACAAACCGGATGCAGTGTGCAGCGAGTGCTCCTTGATTTTCGCCCATCCCGCACTGGCTGGCTGCTGCTCCTTCCAAATGATCACCTTGCCGTCGTACGAGCATGACGCGAGAATGTGGCCAAACTTTGGATGCGCCCAGGCGACTTGCCACACCGGGCCAGTGTGTCTGCGGGTAAGTTGAATGGGCCGAATGGCAGTAAAGAAAAGTGTGAGTGTGTTACCCTTTCAGTGTTTGACCAACGCCGCGCTGGGGTTCGTCATCTACCGCATCAAAGACTTTGACGGTACGATCCGAGGAGCACGTTGCGAGGCGCTTGCCGTAGTAATCTAGCTGCGCGTCGTGCTGGACAAAGTGTCATTTTCAGTAATGACAAGTGGACGTGCACAGTGAACGCATACGATCATGTCTTCGTGGGCCGTTTCGATTGGTATTGGGTCTGAGGGAGCCTAAAAAGGACAATATGACATTATTTGTTTTCCAAGGGCAGCAGTCAAGTCTGACTGACCATGGTGGAGAGGACGCGTTTATAAGTGAGTTGGTGAGTTGGAGTTAATCGAAAGGACGTGTCCTTGGTGACATCACAACTGTCACACGTGACATTGACATCGTCACTCCAAAGTTCATTTATTTGTTTGATTCAGTTCAGTTGGTTATCGCTAGTAACTGTGGTGGGATGAAATAGTATGTAATGCAGGGATCGCCGGTAATATGGTATGACAGCGATGATTAGAAACTATGTGCAATGCAAACAGCGGGTGGACATGCAGAGAACGAGTCTGCATCGACTTGGACAAAAGAGCGCCAAGAAACCGACTGCCAAAGTGGAGCAGAGCGATAACAGAGACGATGCACAACAAATATAGCGGAGAACAGCTGTAATGCAGGGTTCTAGTTGGGTGGAGAGAACGGATTGGCACAATGTAAGGGGACTGTCATAATCATGGACGAGGTTGCGATGAACATGTGGATGTGATGAATACACGCATTTCGGGAGTGAGTTGTTGTGTGGTCGAGGGACATTGTACACATTGACGAGGGCTGATCAGAGGGAGATTGCGGGTTATATTGACAAAAACAGATGCGTCGAGATTGACTGATGGTGGAGGCCAAAAGGCTATGACTGAGCCTGCAGTCCACCTTCCTCCATAATGTCGATCGCGTCTGGGTCGATGCCAGCAGCTATCGCGCGCTCGCGCTGAGCACGGATAAGCGCCTTGAGGGAAGGAAGCTCTTCCGCAAGGTCGACTGTAGTGTTCTCTGGCCAACGCTCAAGGGCCCATGTGCGCACGTACGTGCTTGCCTAGGTACATTCAACTAAGTCAGGACGATGGGACAGGGATGAGAGAGACAGTACCTTCATGAACTTCTTTGCTGCGTACTTTTTGAAGAAGGATGGATGCCGAACCGACTTCAAGACGTAATTGATCATCAGATTGGCCGTTGGAATTATTGCACTCTCGGCGTAGGACGAATAATGTGCCAGGTTTGGCGTCTAGGAGGGGAGAACGTCACTCGAACATCTCAGCCGGAGTGTATCATGAAGACATACCCAATCCTCTTTCCCGAGAACAAAACGAGCTAACCACATCGCCGCGGCAGCTAGCAAAGATGGCGGGGCGGCGATGAGCCTCCATTCTACACATTCGATCTCCAAGAAATACTTGGCAACAGTACGCGCTTGGACATTGTACTCGTCCGCTTTGCTGACCCTACGAAGAAAGTGGATTGGATTTGGGTAGCTCATATTCCACTCGATCGTCTTGAGGATGTATTTTTCTGCCTGAAGGATCTCGGCTTCTGTGTACGAAGAGTCGGCGCAGTAAAGGAAGTTCATTGCAGAAGGCGCCACGATTTCCTCCACCTTGGCGGCAAGGAACATGCATGTTATGCCAACCAGCTGCAGCTTGGCAAGAGAGACAACACGCGCAGAGAGAAAGCGATCGATTATGTTCACAGCCAGGTAGAGTGTCTCAGGTAGGAGGCGGAAGCGCGTGTGGACTTGGATCAACCAGTCGGTAAGTATGCCACGCATCTTCCATGCCAAGTCCTTCTGACTGTCCATATAATTCGGGTTAGGTAGGGTAGTTTGCTATTAACAATTCGTCAAAAGTGAATAGGCGTCATGGAATTTTTAGAAAAGAGCGCACCTCGGTAAGCTTGAGGTAGTCAAATATCTCATTGACATATTCGCTAACCATCATGGGGTCATCGGCATCTTCAGCGTCCAAGTCTTCCCAGTCTGGCCCATTAGGATCCGCCTCTGCCTCACACTCGATGTTTTGGAGGTGCTTTTGCAACTCCATCTCCGCTATGTCGCGGACGTGGTCCCCTGCCACAGCCTGTTCCTTGGCATCATCTTTGCGATCCTCAGGTGCCTCGGAAGACGTTCGTCTCTTCTTGAACACGCGATTCGCTTCGGCCTCCATCTCATCTCGTCCTCGCTCCCCCTGGATCACCTGGGCGGTCGCATTCTGCCGGGATGGAGCGACCAAAGATGAGGGTTTACGAGAATGACCGTTTACGCGGTGCGGAGGGACGCGGAGATCAGGAAGGTCGATTACCATGGCGTCAACATGAAGGCTTGGCTTTTGCTCGCCCTTCATACCAGCGATAGCAGGTTTCGCGACAGCCGACGAACGAGTAGTCCGTTTCGGAACAGGAACACGTTGCGAAGCAGTGACAGTTGCAGCGCCAGATACCAGACGAAGAGCTTGACGAGACTGAGGCACCGCCGTTGTGGCAGCAGACTTGTTCTTGATGACCACACCAGCGAACCTGCCTGAAGGAGCGGTGGCTGCAGGTGCATCCTCTTTGAACTTGACCTTGTCTGTCGTCGCACCACGGCCCTTTGGCTTGTTGACGGTGACCTCGGCTAGGGTAGAACGCTTGCGTTTGCCTTGAGAAGCAGGTTCCTCTAGCTGAGCACCTTTGGGAAGAGGTTTTGTGCGAGTGGATACGGTGGGAGCTGTGAGACGGGTTGGGACACTGGGTTGGGTGGTAAGATTGGATGACGAGGGTGGTTTTGAGCGAGTGACTATACGAGAACGCGGATTCGCATTCGCGTTTTCGTCTTTGAAGACTGTCGTTCGAGTCGTTCTTGTTGGACGGCGTGTCTGGAAACCAAGCATTTATTAGGGAGGAAATGAGAGCGATAGGATAGGAAACGGACAGGTATGTTTGAAGCCATGACGAAGAAGACAGGGATTAAATAGAGAGGCAAGACCAGGTGGATTGCGAACAGCTGAGGGTCGAGCGCTTGTGACCGTTTCCGGTTTTGGCGTCTGTGCCCTTCAACCTCGACAAACAAGCACAAACACCTAAACGCGGTTCGCGTCAAAAGCACGTGGACGTCCCAGATAAGATAAGATAACAAAAATCATGTGAAAGTGGCCAAGGTCCATTTTGCTGCTTCTGCTTCCGACTAGACCAGTTGTCTTCAATGTCCCTATACCCTCCATCCAAACTGGTCCTCCTTTCCCTCCTTCTCCTCCTTCGCACTCGTGTCATCACCGGTCCTAGGGATCTCGTCCATGCTTTGAGCAGAGTCCGCCTTAGCAAAGACTCAAGTCCGTCCGAGCTCGCCAAGGCATTACAGCAGCTTTACGTCGAGGAACCGGACGGGACTAGAAATTTGCTGGTCCCGTTCCGAAATACCATCTCAAAGGTACGTCCAATCATCGCTTTCGCTCCGCGTACTCATGGCCCCGCTGCCAGGTCCCAATACATCCCACTTCAGACACACTCTTCTTATCGCACAAGCGCCATTTTCCTCTCCTCTCATCATCTGCACAGAACAAGCCCAATGTCGATCGAAATTTCCTCCGCCAGCTCCTGGCTATCCTGCGCATCACTTTCCCTTCATATCGTTCACCTGAAGTCGGCATCGTCCTTGTCCATAGTACTTTCCTTGTTCTGCGTACCGTCCTTAGTATCGGCGTTGCCAAGCTAGATGGTAAGATCGTCAAAGCTCTAGTCCGTAACCATTCTCCCTTTCCGAGTATAAGCGTGTTGACCTCAAGGTTAGGTTGGTGCGGATGGTCGTGGCTTTCTCCGCGGTCTCGGGCTGTGGTTTGCGCTAGCCATCCCTAGCACGTACACAAACTCTATGGTGCTGTCCCAGAGCGCATGCATCCTTTCGCTAGCTCAGTATTTCCACTAGATCCGACATCTCCAATTGCGTCTTTCTCTCCGTCTTCGTACTCGCCTGACCCGTTACACACATGACCTCTACCTTTCTTCGGACCCGCACTTGCGCTATTATCGCATTTCTGGGCAAGGTGGCATTGATGGTGTCGATCAATATATCACAGCCGACGTTGCTAGCTGGGCAGACAGCCTGTCCGGCTTATAGTTCGTCCTCTTATCGTTCCTATATACTCCACCTACATCGATCATCTAGCGGGAATATCCTCAAGCCTCTCCTCGATATCATCTTGTTCACGTCACAACTCTCCCGCACTCTTGGAGCAAAGGGCACTGTGGCGCTTTTTCTCAACTACTACATCACCGCTCGGATCTTGCGAGCTGTGACACCAGCCTTTGGTAGGCTTGCTGCCGTTGAAGCCCGCTTAGAAGGCGAGTATAGAGCTGGTGTGGGTCGGGTAGGAAGAGAGGCAGAGGAAGTTGCGTGAGTGGATTTTCATTAATAGATATGCTCAGGTGTGCTCATATTGCCTCAGGTTCTATGACGGTGGAAAGCGCGAGCGAGAAATCCTTTGGAGAGCATACTTGCGCCTGATCAAGCATGTCAACTCTATCTTCAAGGTACGTACTACATCTAGTTCTATCCGTTCCGATCGCGACAATTACTTGCAGATTCGCATCGCCTATGAGTGGACCGAAGACTACGTGATAAAGTATCTCTGGTCCGCTGCAGGCTATTGCCTCATCTACATCCCTGTCCTCTTCTCACGTCAGCGTCCCATCGGCGTTGAGGCTGACCCACGAGCCGCCTTGAAGGATGTCAGCAATGCTGTGGCCAATCGTACTGAGAGTGCGCATTTAATAATACCTCTCTCATCAAATGACTACAGCTTTCTACGCTTGACAGATTATATCTCATCCCGTCGCTTACTTCTCTCCCTCGCTGATGCTGGCGGGCGTCTGATGTACGCCTATAAGGACATCCTTGAGCTCGCCGGGCTCACGACGCGACTCTACACACTTCTCTCCTCCCTTCACAACCTCCCCCCTCTTCCCATGTCGTCTCCAGCAGGTGGCGAAACTCCGCATATCACACTAGAGAACGTGGACGTGTCCATACCTACTTCTGGTGTACACGAGGCCCCGCTGGTCAGGGCCTTGTATCTAACGCTCTGCGCCGGAGAGCACCTTATGATCACGGGCTCAAACGGAGTCGGAAAAACTGCGGTAGCGCGCGTACTTTCTGGATTATGGGCTCCAGGGAATGAAGGTAAGGTGCATCGGCCGAGCAGAGGAGAAGTGTTCGTAGTGCCTCAGCGCGCATATATGGTAACTGGCTCTCTGCTTGACCAGTACGTGTTGCGTGCTAGTGAAAAAAAAAATTCTACTTCGCGGCTGACTGGAAGGGTTAGAATAATCTATCCGCACACATATCCGCAGTTTGTGCGGTCGGGACGAACGAATGAAGAACTGATGGAGATCCTCGAGGCTGTACATTTGGCATACCTACCCGCAAGAGAGGGTGGCTGGGAGACCCGGAAAGAATGGAGAGGTGTATTGAGCGGTGGTGAGAAACAGCGGGTGAGTGAATCCGCTGTGCTATGTACGGGCTGTACGATACAACTGATATGTCCGAATCAGATGGCGATGGCGCGGGTATTTTATCATAAGCCCAAGTTTGCCATTCTTGACGGTGAGTGGATAACCATAATCACCCTATCACTTCGCTAATGACTTGAGGCTTGACCGCAGAATGCACGAGTGCTGTGTCGAGCGATGTCGAAGGGCAGATGTATGAGCATGCCAAGTCTCTCGACATTACACTCATCACGATATCTCTTCGGTAAGCTCCCCTTATAGTCAACTGACAGTAAAATATTTTCTCATGCGTATTGCTTCCCAGCCCATCACTGGCAAAGTACCACACTCAACTTCTTACTCTGTTGGGCGATGGAACTGGGAAATGGACGCTGGCTCGTATTGGCACGGCGGAAGCGCGAATGGGGATTGACCGGGAGATTGGGATGTTGGAGAGTAAGTTGAAAGAAGTGGAAGAATGGGAACGGCGAGTAAAAGAGCTCGAAAGTCTACTGGGACCACCTGTAGATACAATGACGTCATGATATCGTTCAAGCCGGACCGGACCGGACCGAGCACATACGGGTGATGAATTGCCAACTTGAGACGTTGGCTTTGCTTGAACCATGTCCGCGAGCGCAGGTACCGCAAGCGCAAGTGCAACTACAACCGCGATCAACACACAACGCGCCATCCAGGATGACACAAAGCCCCGTCGTTCAACAAAGGTATCAGGAAAACTCAAGGTCCTCCCAGAACAGCCAGAGCCAGGTCCCGTCCCCACAAAGCGCGCACTCCTCGCTCCTGTTCAAGGTGGCGAGGGTTCAAATGCCACGGGGGACAGCGACGATGATGACGGGGATGGAGACGGCGGTCCAGACGAAGACGAGACCGAAGACGTTGACGTTCGTTTCCTTTTCTCTTCTCATTCAAACACTTTTTTTTGACAAACCCTGCGCCGGCCCAAACCCCCGACCCGGACCCCCTCGGCCATGCACCGCTGGCGACCCAAATAGGCGTATAACCAAATCGCGCGGATGCCCGCGGGAACCGCGCGTCGTGATGCGTTGCGTCTTACGAAGAAGAAAGCAAAGTCCCTCCCTAGAGTGACGGCATACGCAACTGCCGGGTAAGTGACTTTAGCACGACCAGCCTACCCTGCTTTCTCTCCTCATCTGCCCCTTTCGCACTCTTTCTTGTCTATCTCTCTTTCACCAGCATGTCGCGCTGACGGATACACATGTGTCTGCGTGCTCATATGTGACCTCATTATTGACCTCCAGGTCATACCGCTTCGGCGACCTCATGAAGTTCTTCAACGCCCGCCGCACCGCCTACCGCACGAATCCACGCCAGATCGACGACGTCATATACACGACGTACTCGTACGGCCCTCTAGATCCGCCGTCCGGCGCCGCTCCAGACGAGAACAGCCCGCCGTTGGGTGCAGGTCCGCCCAGAGGTATTGGACGTGGGGTCCTCGGGCGTGGGACACGGCGGGGCACAGCGTCCGTCAAGTGGCGTAGCTCGGGGTCAGACGGCGAGACGACGACGGCCACAACGACCACAGCCGTCGACACACCTGATGGCGCGCAGGCCGACGCTGGTGCTGCCACTTATGGACCTCCACCAGCACCTCCACCAGAAGCAGCCACCGGCGACCTGCTCGGTGTCCCTGAACTCGCCGCGACTGGTGCGGTGACGGCGGGTGCCACGCCGACCAAGCGCAAGGGGAGCAAGTGGGACACTGCGGGAACGGACGAGGCTGAGATCTTTTTGTTCTCGTATGGGACCGTGGTTATCTGGGGTATGACGGAGCAGCAGGAAAGGCGGTTTTTATCTTCGTTGTGAGTATTTGTCCCTTAACCCTCGTCCGTCCCTTGCCATATCGGCCCACCCGACCTCTTGTACAGGAAGCGATTTGAGGTGGAGAAGCTCGGTAAGTTCCCTCGATTGGCACATGCTAGTGCCATCCTTTGAACAGGGGGTTCTTCAGCCGCTCAGGATGTCGAGATGGAAGACCTCAACTTTTACTACGCAAACTACAGCAGAATCTACAATGACGTAATCACACTGCGCAAGGGTTCAAGCTACATGTGAGAGATTTCGCTGCCTTACCAACGTCAATCGCATTCAAGCTTGCATCTCAGGACAAAACTGTCGTTATCTCATGCCCTCGCGCAGTCCGTAAAGATATCTCTCGTCAGCACTTTCTTCTTCTGCCTTGCAGGGCGTTCTCGCCTCCATCTAATATCGCCCCTTTGAAAGTTCGAGGAGTTGATTTCGAATACGATAGAGGAGACCAGGGAGTATCCCGAGATCATCAGCGAAACCGGTAAAATTGGTCTCCCCCACAAAGGTCTGTCAGTTTTTCCATTGTTCTCCCCTTTCCATACTCTCCATCGCCTTCGAGCTGGGTTGTTGTCCATCCTCATACTTTTTTTCCCGTAGAGATCATGCGCAAAATGGGAGAAGTGTTTCTCCTACGGGCCAACATCGCGGCCGTCGGCTCGGTGTTGGATTCACCTGAAGTATTCTGGGTAAGTAGTGTCTGGCGCGACCGGCCGAGACGCGCACTCACTTACGACTCGCCCGTGTGTGCGTGTGTCTGTGGCCACAGTCGTATCCCGATCTTCGACCACTTTACGACGCAGCGCGAAGTTATCTCGAGATCCTTCAGCGCCTCAACCTGCTCAACACCCGCGTCGAGGTACTGCAAGACATGCTGCAACTCCTGAAGGAGTCTGTGTCCAGTCGACATGCCGAACGCCTCGAACAGATCGTCATCGCGCTCATTGCGATAGAAATCTGTACGTGTTCTAATCTCGCGCTTGCGTCCAGTCCCTATTCTGACTCCTTGATGAAGTCCTTGGGATCATTACTATCATCGTCGACGTCTATGAATGACTTGATACCCTGAGTATACGGACTCCCTTGCATACGTTTGTTTCTCGTCTTTCTATTCATCGTTCACGCATCCCATCTAGTCAAATGTAAATGTCCGGGGTTCGATGTATGTTACAAAAAAAGGCACAAATGATAGCGTCACTGTTAGCTGGAGCGCTGCTCCCGCGCATTCCCACTCGTCCGCGCACCGCGGTCCTTCTTGTCCCGCTTATCTCCCTTGTCTCCCCCTGCGCCCTTTTCCTTGGTCACGCGGAAGCACAAGAACTCGATGCCGGTCCTCCGACGGGTCTCGTTCAGGGTGCGCTTGACGCCGTCGAGGTTGCTCTGCAAGTTCTCGTCCCCGGGACGACGGGCGTACGCCTGCGAAATCTTGGTGTACAGGTCGGAGAGCATCTTTGCTGTGTTGGACGTGATGTAGCGTGAGAGTGTCTGGTGCATGAACTCGATCTCCAACGTGGCCTGTTCGTATGTGTGTCAATTTAACAACCCACCACCACATGCAACACATGTCAAAAAAAAAAAAGGTTCGATCTGTGTCACTGGGGCGGAGGAGATCTCTAATCGAAAGAAAAAGGAGATAACCCACGCGGAGCATGCCACCCATCCCGAAGCGCTTGACCTGCTTGAAACATCGAAGGGCCTCCTCGACTAGACTCTCGACGAGCGCGTTGAGCGTCCGATCGAGGAGCGGCGGGGTTACTTCGCTGACTTGCGCGTGCACGCAGACGAGGTACATTAAAGTCTCGAACATGTACGGCCGGATTTCTGTCCGCGTCATCAATCAAATTCTTTTTTTTTGGGTTTGAAAGTCCCGCCGCCCGTCAACGCTCAGCTGCGCGGAAAGAGCGGCAGCATAATATTGATGGATCCATGCGCACGGAGGCGCCAGCTTTATATGCATGTGTGCGCGTGACTTCACTCACCTGTAGGCTGCGGAGTCTCGTACCAATCCATTTCGGGATCTAGGATCCCGCTGCGCAGCTTGGCAGTCGCGATCGCGACCTTGGGTTTGAGAAAATTTTCAAAGAGCGTCTGGTCGAGTTGATCCACGACGGCCATCAAGGTCTGGGGTTTTAGAAATGGTAAGCTGCCGATCCGCGATCCGGAAGATTGAATTGCCAGGGCTATGGTCCCATCCCCACCGTCCGCCCAGCCTTCTTACTCACCGCTTTGTCAGTATCGATGGTGACGTTGAATGCGGACTCAAACTGATTGATCATGCTGGGTATAAGTCCTCGCTTCAGGTATACGAAATTAGAGACAACGAGGAGTGTGCGTGTGTCCTTGCATGTTCTCCGCCGTGAGTGTGGACAGCTCGCATAGAGGTGAATGAAAGTCTTACCACGTCCGACGTGTCGAGCAGACCCAATGCTTGTAGACTTCCCGTGGTGCCTGCACCGACGCTAGGGATCTTCTCTGCGTCTGTAACTGGTGAGCCTTGCTCAGCCGATAGAACGAGTCCGTCTAAGAACGCATATGTCGAATCTAAGAACGCTTTCGTGATCTTGATCACGAATTCGTTGGGAATAGGACGCCGTCCGAGCCGAGAGGAGGATGACGAAGCCTCTGCACCGCTGGCAAACTTAAGGGCCCACGTGGTTACTTGTCGTTGGAAGAATTGGATATGAGACAGATATTCAGTTGTGTATGGTTCCGATGAGGACAGGGCCCAATTTTCCAAGTAATGGAACGCATGCACATCTATATCGATGATTAAATAAAAGTCTCGATCACACACCCGATACTCGTGTGAACGTACCCCTGACCCATGCGTGCACCAAGACGTCTTCGAAACCCCATTTCGCACTGTCCAACAACCCTCTCAGGCTCGACGTCACCTCCCCGGATATTTCCATGGAGTTAATTTCATTGACATTATCTTGGATCTCGGCTAGAATCTTCATAAGGTAGTGTGCCGTAGTGAGAGAATTTGAGTCATCAGGCAAGAGCGGCGCGCGGCCTCCTTCTGTCGGCGTTGGCCTCATCACCGCCATGTCCGAGAAAATGAAAAACTCGGAGAGGAGCGATACATAAAGTTTGATGATGTCGACCGCCATGGTTCGAACTTGCGATGGACTTCGCCGTGAACTGGTCGGGGGGACGTTCTATGTCGCCGCGGCTGAGTACTCAATAGACTGCGCATTTTCAAAAGTGGCGGGGTCACCTTCTTGTATTTCCCGTCAAGGAATCCCTTCGCAATTTTCCAAAAGTTCGGAAGGGCCGACGTCATTACTTCCGAAACATTCTTCACCAAGCCAAACACGGCATTCCAGACCTCATGGCCACCGGACTGCGCTGCAAATGAAAATGGAGAAAATGAAATGATTTCCGTGTGGAAGGGACGGAGACAAGGAAAGTTCATACGTATGACTTGATCCTGCTTTCCCGCTTTCAGCGCGACGATGCACGTTCCCAATTGTGTGGCAAGGAGAAAGTTAAGCGATCCGGATTCCGGAGAAGGTACTGTTTGCTCATCTCGCTTCCCTGAACAACTGAATCAGCGATCAAGAAGCCCAATATCCTGGAGGGAACATGCGTTTGACAACAGCAACGGCTATTTGGTAGGACATCTTCATCTGATTAAGGATAGATGCGTGCTGGGCATCAAAGTATGTCCACACTGGATCTTCCGGCATGTTGAGCTCCAGGAGAATCCTAAACCAGGCTCAGCTTAAAGCCCTTGACAGCACAAATAAAATGGCGACTCGCTCGATCGTCTTCTCTTGATCCTCAATGAGGCGGCCTGGCTCCTGTAGCTGGTTGACCAGTAGAGTGCGCATCTCACCCATCGCCTTCTCGACTGTGTCCCACACTTTGTCCAGAATCCGCTTCTGCTGCTGTTCAGCAACAGCAGCGCTTTGGCTGTCTTTTGGGGCACTGATTGGAAGTAACTGTCCCGCACGGGACTCGAACATGAATTTCCCTTTCTTGTAATCTCGCAATGCTGCTTCATACCGGCCCTACAACACAGTTGTGAACAAAGAGGCGAAAGGAAGGGCACAACTCACTGCTTCGACGGATTCGATCAGCGAAGCCGGAAGATTGAAGAAGAATTTGGACCGCTCGAACACCCCAAGGGTCGTCCTCAATTTGTGCGCCTTGCTTGCGTTCTCGAGAACCGGCAAGAATACCTGGTCGGCTTTCGCCGCCGCCTCTGTACGTAGTTGTAAAACACCGTTGGAGATACCGCTTTGTGCCACGTACGTTTTAGCTGGTCCCGCAGGGGCCTCGATGCATAGTCACTGGACTCCGAAAGCAGCCCCTCGCGCATTTCGGCATGCAAAGCTGGGGGTGCATGATATGATCAGTCAAACGGGCGATGTCCGATCCAGATTCCTCACCATCAGTAGATGCCTTCACTGCGACGAACTTATCAAAATTCTCCTCAACCAGGACTCGAATTGCCTCCGAACGCAACTCAATGGAGGTCCGCAAGTGGGCAATTCCTACGGCCAAGTCTTGATACGTGGCGTTTGGGTGGACCGCAGAGAGGAAGGCTTTTGGGTCGAAAGACTTGGAGGTGATAAGGACAGCAGCACCTATTCATCGTTGCTCAAGTGAGCTACGCATTGTTCTGGCCCATGTGGGGTGTGAGAACGAACGGGATTCCATGTCCATGTCCTTCACACTGCCGATGCACGGGAGGTGTTTAGTTGCTCCATATCATTCAATGACGTATAGACGCACTCGACGACTGCCCCGAGGCCGAGGGGGTCGCCCTCTCCTTCCACACCACCAGCGGGGCCAGCAAGTTGACCAGCGAGTGAGTCCTCGTGATCGACATCTTCCCACTTCCTGTCATCAGACCATCATTCGAATTGAAAACAGCAGCGACCGCGCCGTTGTCGTACTCACGTGGGTGCCAACGAGGATATTCTGTACGCCTTGAGTAAGGACGCTTCATCGACGGAGAAATTCAAGCGACCCATGATCAGGGTCACTATGATATAATGCGCGATTTTCTGCTCAAAGTGTCGCGCAACCTTGAACGTTTCTCTAAATCTGTGTTTGACGAGGACTGGTGTTGTGGGTAAACGTAAACTGTAATCCTTACACCGGTCCGGATCGGGCCGCAATACAGTCAGCGCTGCACGTGACTATCAAGGTAAGCCAGAGCGAGATGTTGCACAAACTGCTTTGCTTCCTAGGCTTCCGTTACACTCATGGACCCTCGGAATTTGCGAATACCCCCGACGACATGCACGGAGCTCCCCGAAAGCCTGCGGCTGTAGCTCAACTCCCCTTGAGGCCTGGCGCTCGCTACTCGGCTATCTGCGTCTGAGACTCTTTCGACTAATGTGGCACTTTTGATACTATCCTGTCCCACCCCTTTTGCTTCTATCGAACCGCGGAGATTGCATTTGGGCATGTTTGTCTCAATGTAGGGATACTTTTATGCTGGCCTTACTCGTTATAGCCCCTCCTGACTCCGGCCAATCCCTGCCATGTTTTACTCTATTGAGAGAATGCTGATATGCGAGGTTTTTTGAAGCCCGACCGTTCCGTAACAGTCATACAGCTTCTACTTCTTCAGGATAGAAGACTACATTTACTGCTCGTGTTTGGGCGCAGATTTATAACTTGAAGTCCCTGGCCTTTAGCCGCACCCCATCGGTTTGAATCATACGTTTATTTCTCCAATTGCGACCTGCCCTTTATTGCGCAGCATTAATAACAATTCGCTTTTCTCAAGGTGTGTCGGTGCCCTCGTGAGCGGAGTCTGGCTAGTATCTCCGGTGTGGCGGCGAAATATACCGCTAAGCCCAGTGGCACAAATTTCGTTTTCTCTGTGGCTTGGCGGGCGCAAAACACGTATTGAGCAGCTTCCTACGTCGCATGTTACAGCACTGGTGCTGATGGTACCTAGACACAGACCAAAACCCAGGTTCGTTCCCGCGCGTAGCTCGGACAACCATATTCTAAGTTCTTTCGCGAGAGAAAGAGTTGAGCGGTGAGATCCCAAGAGAGGCTAGCCAGGGATGCGAGCCGAATTCTCGAGCGTCCCCCTAACTGAGCCCATTGCCTAGGTTCTCTCGCTAATGTGCCTATCATACCGTGGCGCCTTGACCATGTTTGTCTGTTGGGCGAATATAAGTTGCCGCTTTTGGGACCGGCGTTTTCATTCCGAAGTGCGGTACTCAACAATTTCCGCGATATATCATACGGTTGCTGTATCCGCGATGAGGTGAGCCGACTAGCCATTGCGGCATTTTTTCCCCACTCCTCTGTCTAGGCCCAGCTATCCGCAATTTCCGCGCAGATTTACAACGACAGACTTGCCACTCGCCCTGCTGTCAAAAGCCGAATGCTTCGGGACGAATCCCCGTCGATTTGCGTTGGATCATGCCGTACGACTGAATAGTAGGTTCAATACTTATATTAATGTTGATGCTTTCCCGAAATGGTTGACCATTCTCATTTACCGTTACTCCCTATTACTATTTACCGCAGTAAGTTATGCAGTACTTCGTGACTGCGACAATGCCACCATCCTTTTACCATAGATGTCTCTATAGATATCATCGCACTCTTTTTTTTTCAAGTACAAACCTTCGTTCAGAACAATGGACCACAATCCCTTTACAGAAATCGCATGTTCCACCACAGAGCCGGTGATTCCAGATAGGCAACTTCTCCGTGGGCTTCGAAGCACCAACTGCAGCACCCTCAACATCCACATATACGCCGCGTCCCTGGTCCACGAGCTGACAAGACAAGAAATTTGGTAAAATTGCCCTCCTTGCCCCTTCTGCCAGAAAATTCATAATGAAACATAACTAGTTGAACCAACTGTTTGGTACCGGGTTACAAACCCCTGAGCTGCTCATTTGCCACACCAGTTGAGACCTTTTCACAGAATCCAATCATCTCGGCTACTCCAAGCGTCATGTAGAAGTCATGTAGGTGGCAATCCGAGTGTCGTGAAACACGCGGGTAGCCATCGCTTATAGGGGGCTTGCGATCTCAGTTGTATGCATCACAGAATGCCGATCACCCGTGACTGTGCGCTCCGCTTCATATCAACTCGGGTTGCATCTGATTGCTTGTCCCGTGTGTGTCGGAGATCTGTTACAGTTGGGCAGAGAACCCGACTTTGGCACTCTCCATACGGACATGGGGACGGTGGTGACTAGAAGCGTACCTAAGGAAGGTATGGTAGTACCATTTGAGCTATCGACGCCGCGAGATGTCTCCCCAGGCTGTCGGAGTCTATCGTATATGTATCAGCGTGGGCCCATACATCTCTGGGATTATATACCGCATAGATTGAACTGCGGGGAACGCTGCATCAGCGCTACGTGCCGCGTCGCAATGTCCATTGGAGTTTGTTCGTTCGATCCGCTCCCCGTCAGATCCATACTGGGATAAATGTCATTACTAATTTCCTGTAAACACGGTCAAATTTCCAGAGGCAAACTTTGTACCTTGTGACCAAGCGGTTCACCATAAATGTACTGTGCCGTGAATAGTGAGGCCTGACGTTTTGTACTTCTTCCGTGGTGAAGATATTCCAAGGCTATTGACCACCGGACATTTCCGTGGTGAAAAATGTCACGTGAAGATAAATTCGGACATTCCCGAAATACGGCGCACCTAACGGTCGACGCACGCTTTACTTTGTTTTCGCACCGACACCGCATGAGCCAGTCCGCGAGGGACGGTAAGGCTATCGAACAGGAAGGCTTCCTATAGTTGGTCAACTCCTCGTCCCAGCTTCTGCCTTTCTGACGGAGTTTCAGTTCAGTCCTTAACCTTCCAGAAACTGCTTCAGTCGAAGAAATCAGGGAAAGGTACAGGACCTTGTCGGTTCTTTTCCATCCGGACAAGCAGCGCGAAGAGAGTACAAAAAGAACCGCATCCAAGCGGTTCATTGAGATTCAGAAAGCATATGAGGGTATGACCGTTGGCCTTGCATCTCGCCGGAGTTCCGTCTGACGTCGTTGATAAATTCGGATTTCAGTGTTATCTGATCCATTTATAAGGTATTGCTTCCTGTATCTCTTCCGCGCCATCTCTCTATGACATGACCGCAGAACGGTGTACGACATCTATGGTCCGCCCCGCTCCCTTAATTTACACTTTTCGCTCTTTCTATCCTATTCCCTCCAGGCTTTGAAGGGACACGTATGAAATGGCCACCAGAGCTTCGGTCCAGACCCAGGGATGAGGTGCTATAGTATACTCCACTCCTTGTTATATGGGCCGTCCTGATTGTGAAGATAGTTGGTGAAAATCCTGAATCACTCGAAATGGGAACACGAAGTAGCCAAGATGCAGAATTCTATCCGTTCCCAGGGCCGTCTAGTGATTGGCGTCAACGCAAGTTCTCTTTTTAGTGACAGAGGACACGTAAAATCTGCACCACTCCGCGAATACCTCCGTGGCTTTAACACGCGGCTTCGAGAAATCCGCATCTCATCGTTTACTCTAAGACACAGCTTCCAGGTAATCTCTCGGGTCCTTCCTGCAGTGCATGGCGCAATCTCACGTGAACTTCAGAGAGCGATCAATGACGAGACGAGAGTCATACTGACGACCCGCGCTGTTTCTGGCAGGGCCGGGTCAAGTAACCTGCTTGGGACCATAAAACACCAGTATTCTCCGCGACTCAATTTTGAGGTCAGCATCTCGGGCAGTCCTTTGGGCGAATAGATTTGACTGAAATTCGGAACAAGGCCGCAGTGGGTCTGCTTCGGGCACATTTCCTTATGATGAAGGCTCGCTATCATGGGGAAGAGGGTACTTACATTGTCCAGACTTGGTTATCCCCTTTCGAACCCGTGCTTCCACCGATTACTGTAACACATGCCCGTCGGCTGTTCAAGGAATCTATGACACAAGGCGTTCTTATCTGTCACGCTGGAAATCAACCGCACTTCTCGATCAACATCGTTTCGCCCCGCAGGTTTGGAGCTAGAAGTGATCCCTTCGACGTCGACGGAGAAGAAACACAATTAGGGTCCTGGACGGGTTTCGGCACCGGCGTGCGGCAGTGGTCTTGCGGGGTCACACTGGCGGACTTGGAAACGAGTCTGAGGACAGAATGGGGTTTGGAATTCCCTGAGTTGTCGGCCCATGCATCACTTGCAATGCAGCTCTCACTTACTGGCCCAGGTTGGGTAGCCACTGGGTCCTGGGGAGATGAGCAAGCTGGTGTCACGACGATGATCGGCCTCAACACCGCGGGTGTGGAACTAACGTTAAAGTACGTGAGTAGGCTTAATCTCCGTTCTTCGGCTGATGAAAGTGTACACACAGTATTTCTTACCTAGGCCAGCGACTAATGCTACCGATTATACTTAGCGAAAACCGGAACACTGCGTTGGCCTGTCTGGCCGCCACTGTACCGTCTGCCATGTTTATGTTGGCGTATCACGTTATCCTGAAGCCCCGTCGGCGTAAGCAGCGAGCGGAGTAAGCCATTTATCGTCGCTTTCTCCCGCGGTGTACTGAACTTAGTCAGGTTTTATCGCCTCGCGCGTAAGGAGCTGCTTGAAGAAAGATCAAACATACATCGCGAGATTGAGGAAATGACATTACTCCTCCGAGAGACCGCCCGGAAACATACTCATGCGGAAAAGATCAAGGAAGGCATGTCTTCGCAATCGGTCGTTCGGGTAGCGGAATTAAACTGAGCGAACCGTTCCTGTGAAGGTCTGGTTGTTCTAGAAGCTTTATATGGTCCAACAGACCCGGATCCCGAGGCCAGAGATCTCGTTGTGGACGTGACTGTCGCGATCCAGGCCCTGGTTCACAAGAGCCAACTATACATTCCTGGCCATCGCTCGAAGGTACTGTATGCGCTCGATTTCGGGCTCCGTCACTGGTCTTCTATCTCTGACCATTTCCTCTTTCGCGCTTCGCCAATACAGTCGGGGTTACAGGGGTTTTATGACCCTGCGCCCGCGTGCACCAAGTCATTGCGAGTACGTTATACGTTCGGTGGTCGGACACACTATTGTGAGGTCCCTGACTATAAGCCGGTCGTCCTTCCTCTGGGAGGTAAGCAGACGCGTCACATGGCCCATTTTGATCGTTGACAAATCATTTCTATCTCGTCGTCGGGGCGACGGGAACTTAGACCATCTTGTTAAGCCAGTTTTGTAGTGTGTGTGGCGTGGATGTTATTGTTTACTCACAACCCCGCCCATTGTTATCCCACCGCCTTGTCATGCCCCGTGGGACGAGGTGGTGGTCATTTTAGCGCAGCAGGAGGAGTTGCCAATTCGGGCCGGTTAAACGTGCATCGCAGCGTGGCAGCATGCGGGAGAAATAGTGAATTTGATCTTGGATAGTGTAGTACCGGGAAATGAAGACACGCGGATGCTCGCGGAACAGAAACTGTGGGTAAAGCTGATGATAGTTGCATGGACACGGAAGCAAAGCGAGTGTGAGCTCGAGTGTGCGGACTGAGGTCGCCAGATCGGGAACACGTGTTGGTCAGTCAACAAGTCAATTGGTCGCTGTTCTCATCGGATCGACGGCTAGACTGTTCGAATATCGTAAGATCCGTAAAGAGAGCCGTTGGCGACTCCTCGGCGCCACTTGATTGATCCCTAGGGCTGGGAGCCTTGGCCCTTGGGACTGTCCTTACCCTTACCCCATCCGTCAACTTAACGGGCGCGCTTGACTTGTCTCTATCCAACAAAATCCGGATCGGCCGCAAATTTAATCATGGCTCGATACAGAAACCCTTTTGAAAAGTCAAATATAAGCTTCTTAGGCCCGGAACCTTTTTTTGTCCCTGGCCTGTCCGCTATAATGGTCTCGCCCTCTTCGTGCCACCATGTCCGAGCCTCTCCTTCCTTCCCTCCCCCTCCATTCCACAGCCCCCTTTCCCCTGGCATCGCTTTGCTACTGCGCTGAGCTCCCCCGCCCGCATGTCTCCAACCTACCAGCAGCAGCCGACCCTCCAGAACGCCCGCATACGCACCGCCCAGGATGCGCTCCAGGTCTTCTTCGCCGTCGCGCGCAACGTCCTCACCCTCCTTACGCGGAGGCTCGACGCCGACGAGCGCAAGGCGATTCGTTCCGGCAACGTCTACATTTGGGAGGACCGCAGCGCGTCCACCGTGGATAATGGCGGCCTCACAATGGAGCGATGGTACGCTCGTTCCTCTCTCTCCCTCGCTATGTATGTGCCGTGACCTCATGCGCGTTGTCCCCCCTCCACTGCCAGGACCGACGGAATGTCATGGGGACCATCGCGCATACGAGAGGTTGGTGTTCTCTTTCCGAGTCCAGTTCAACCGACTCAAGAGGCTCTACCTTCTTCTCACCGTACAGGAGTTTCTGTTTTATTACCAGAGAGACCCGGCTCAAGAACGTCTCCCCAGCGGTGGAGGGTGAGACCACTTTTATGCATCACATTTCCATAGACCCGAACGATCATTTCGTTTCCAGGAGGATGAGCTTTCCTCTTCACGACAGCGACAAGTTAATCAAGCAGACTTATAGCGTCTACGTGTTTCTGCCTGAAGACGAAGGTCAGGATATCACTCGCAAGTGGCATCTGAGTATGTGACCAGCCTGGAATCCTAGTTTCCTTTGTGATGTTGAGCTTTCCACAGCCGCCTATTTCAAGCAGAGGACGATCGACGGACTAACTCTAGTCGATGACATCCCCAACGTCGGCCGGATCCCAGTCCCGGAGGGCCTGTTCAAGAGCGCCCGGGCGACCAAGAGCAAGAGAGATGACCCGAGGCGCAATGCCTTTGGAACGTCTACGGGATCAGAGGGTTATCCTCCGACGTCAGGTACCGGGGTGCTATGTACCATCTTCCCCTTGTCGGGCAACGGGCCACAGACTGCGCACGCGTACACCCAGGATGGTTCCTCACGGAGCCACTCCGTGGCGCCACCACCACCACCATTACTGTCGCGAGCACCACCAGTTCCTAGTACACCACCACTATCAGTTTCCACCTTCCGCTCTTCCTCCGTCCTCCACTCCCCGGTTTCACAGGCACCTCCGCGGTCGGTTCCAGTCCCGGGGGTTCCAGCGAGAATTACCGGCGTTCGCCAGCCTCCGTCCCTGGTCCCGCTAGAATTACTCCAATTATGCTCGGACACGAGAGACCCCACGGACGCACAGATGGTCCGGCAGCTGTCCGTCTCCCGCACTTCAAGTGTCGAGCCGAGTAGATCACCCACCAGCTCCAGTGGAAACCCGGGTCGCATGGCGCCTTACAATGGGTTCTGAGCCTCGCAGGCATTTCAATTCTGTAGGAGCTTCATGGCCGCTCACGGGCGTTCCACCGCCGCGCAGTTTCCGTATATGTCTGCCCTGGGGGCATGCATAATCAAAGGCTTGCCATGGTGTACTAGCCAAGATTTCGCCTAGAGGGCAATTCTTTCTTCTCTCTTCCCGCTCACCGATTACGAATGCATGTGTGATATGTCCCCCCCCCCTTTTTTTTTCCTTTGAATTCATACTTCCCGTATTTCAAAGATCGAATGAACGAACCGCAGATTCGCGTGTATCTGTTTGACGTGTATTGTTAGCCCACCATCACCCACTGGCACCACCCACGCATCCGCTTCGACTAGTACTTTGTTTGGCTAGACTACTTTTTGTGAATTTATCTTCGAGCCTAGCTTTTTACTGATACACACACCCGCTGAACGGGGGGAACTTCTTTTCTTGCGGTCGCACGCGGGGATGTCTGAATGATGCAATTTCGGTGTCTGACGGATATCTCTTGATTGACCCCGGGAGACGACGTCTCAAGGCCAAAACGTATCCAGGGGACCCCGTACTTGTTCACGAGGGGTCAAACACGGGATGCAATGAAATCAGATGAATACACACACGCAAAGCTGCGCGCGGAACTGGTCGCACGTCATTTCCGTCAAGTATATATATTTAGTATAGTAGGAAGTCTGTCAAATGAGGGAATGCGGTGGATCAACGGATTATTTTTTTCACCCCCTTGTTTGCATAGCCTCCTCGGGATATAGATAGATACTGTATCATACCGAAGATCGAGCCCAGGGCCCAAGCGAGGATAATCAGAACCAATACGGATGAACCGTTTTCTCGGCGACGAGCGTTCCCGCGGCCGCGCGAAATCGTCGATCTAAAGTACTGTGTGAACAGTATACATCATATATGCCTCATATATACATGCGGTACTTGTAATACTTGCCACTCGAGGTAGAAGCCGCCCATTGCGGTAAAGAGGTTCATTCATTCGAAGTAAGGGCCGCCTTTCGTATTTTATTTTATGTTGCTGTCCGTCGGTGTCGTCGGTGTCGTCGTCGTCGTGCCAAGTGTGTGCGTGTGTCGGTTCTCTTTGTTTTGTTTCCACCGTGACGTCGCGAGCCGAAGATGGAACCATGTCTGGTCTGAAAAACTCTCGAGATCTCGCACCCTCACGAAGGGGGGTGGGTGCCAGCGATCGACCCGCATCAGTGACGAAAAAAGGACGTAACTCCTTCCAAAGGAGAAAAAAAAAAAGGAAAAGAGATATATCCATTCGGGGCTACCCAGAATGACAAAGTGGTACTGTATGCAGCCACGGGGTACTTGTATTGTAGTAGCTGGGGCCAGCATTGGGCATGTATGCCCGCGCACCGGCTAGTCCTAGTAGAGGGATGGCCACGCGAAGCCGTCTTGATTGAGATTGTTTTTGGGTTTCATGATGGCCTGGAAGGAATAAGACAAGACGGTCGCAGTGAAGGTTGTGATGGGTCGCGAATGAATAGGAGGAAGAACGACGAAAGTGCAAGCACACACAGTAAGAGAAACGTCAGGATGGGGGGGGGGGAGGTGTGAGAAGTGCGGGAGGGGGACGGCAAGGCGGCGGCGGCAACCTTTCATTTAACCATGCTTGGCCTGCAGCAACCAACCGTCCCAATTGCGGAAGAGAGTCGCCGTTTGAAAAGTGTATGAAGTGGCGGTGAAAGGCGCAACCACGACAAGAAGAAGAAGAAAAAGACAAAAAACTTGGACAGGACTACGACAGACCGTTCGTTGTTCGTTGATAGGGACTGGATCCGGATTTGACTCGCCCCTCCCCCCGGACGACAGCTCCCCTTTGCCTGGTTTCTTGGCGGATCGCTCCGCCGGTCCAGAAACGCTTTACCCGGACTGGGGGACACCGCTGGCACTCAGGCTGGCAGTGCAATGCAATCCATTCATCCAACCCGTCCTGACTACGTCTGGGAATGTCCTCGTTTCTGGCAGTGCTTCCTAGCTGGAGTCCTGTGAAGCTTTCTCATCAGAAGCCAAAATCACGAGACGGGTTGGAGAACATTATTAGCGTGATACTACAAATCTGCCGTCAGACCCCCATCGTTTTGACAGCTTGCTCGTCGCCTCTCTGTCGGGTTTCCAATTGAAGGCGGGTCATCGGTTACAGCACAAAATACAAATCTGGTTTCCTTTGATTTCTGCGCTTCCTGGAGGGGGAGGGGGGCAACGATGGTGCCAGAAGCAAGTCATTCGAATGATTCTGGGACCTGGAGAAACAGTTTCTGATGCGCTGCGTGCTGCGACAAATGTTATTCAAATTGTCTTTTAGTAGCTGTCAGGGGCCGTTGCTACTTGCGTCGTCTCCACCTCGGTGACCCAGACGCAGGTCTCAAAGCTGGCTAAAGTTGCGCGTTCACGGTTCAGCCGTCCAGCCTCCGCTCTATCGATTTTGGGCCTAGCTCGAGACGTCTCTTTTTTTTTGTAAATTCCCTTATCTCGAACGACTGATTCAGGCAGATCATCGCGCCTTCATATCTTCACTTTTGATCATAGATGACGATCGACTGTTTCGCAACTGGGTCATTTTGCTTGCCTCTTGGGATGATAGTGATGTTAGTCGGTATGATGTGGCTGGCTTGTAAACACTTGGGTCTGTCAGTTCTTGGACGGTCTGACCGCTGGACAGCAGCTGCCCACGGCCCAATCAAGCATAATGTTATCGATACTGTGGGGCACCTCTGTCTGATGCAATCTGAAACCCTTTGGGTGGCGACGCGGGCGCATTATTTCCACCCCGCCAACCTAACAGAACTGAAGATGTCGCAGAGGGATGCAGCGAAAGAATGGTTAATTCGATTCTAGCATGGAAGGGTAAGGGGAACCGAAACGCTGGCCGAGAGGTGGATTCCATTTCTGACAGGCCAAACGTTTCTGCTATCTTTGCCTTGGGTATGGTATGAGCCACAGAAGATGGCTTGAGGCTACCCACAAGGTACTACTCTTGGCCACCTCCCTTTGAAGTTCTTGCGACCACTCTTCCTTGACTCCGACAACACGCGAGGCCCAAAGGAGCTACACTCCTTTCCCCCCTTGTTCTACCACTTCTTGCCCTGAACCTAGCACCAGACGATGGTTCAGTAACAACCGGATCTCGCACATCACAGGACCATGCTCACAGTCTACGCCAATTTCAGTAAGCATGCCCGCTCATGTTAGATCGCCGGGCATAGTTGTGTGGCTCCGGTAGAGCTTTCCTGGGCCGAGCCGTGGAATTAATCAATCGCCTGTGATAGGCGACGACATCCCAGGTGATGAACGCTGAAGCCCTCACCCGAACCAACCGAGCGCCGTTCGAAACAGTCACCTCGGAATCCTGCGTCTGTCATCGTAGAGGGCACGGTTGTGGCCTGGATGTACGTGGGCATAGGACACAGCTGCGACGGGCCTGGCCTGGGAATCGAGGTGGTAGGAGGTCTGGCACCGTCCGAGTCCGCTGAAGGGAGATGAGACCGAGCGCAGAGTACGCAGCACGTAGTGGTGGAGTATCGGCGAATAAGCAAATTGATGGGGCCCCTGCTGAAAGGTACCAGAATACAGAATACAAGGATTTCCATAATTATCGGCTACGGTCCTTGAAGCTTGTCTCAGCTTGAAATGTGACCTGTCTTTCTCGAAAATGGAAGTTCTCCATTAGGGGGAGAGAGGGGGGGGGGGCGCGATTGCCGTGCCGTCTCGGGATACAAGATTTTTTGTCAGATGATGTGAGCGCGTTGCGGGGAAGGGGGGAAAGGCGCTTTGTGTGCGCATCACGATTGCGTCTCTCCTTCCATTTCACACTTGCGGCGGGCAGGCGGCTTTGGCCGCTGCGGTGCCGCCTGCAACTCCATGCAAGTTCCCCAAGTTCGGCTGCGAGCCATGCATTATCGTTGTCATCTGCCCTGGTACCATATTGTATTCCCCCGTACAGTATTGTGGTGGGTCACGAGATGATTTCGGGGCTTGAAGCTTGAAGCTTCAGGCCTCTGGACTGTCTCAAACCGGCGAGCCCGATCGAATCCTTCTTCTGTCCCCGTCAAGAACAAGCTAGACAAATAGGCGCGCAAGTCGCTCGTGACCGCTATCATAGAATCGGAATGAGAAGTGGAAGCGAAAATGAAAATAAAGAAAATGAAGGACTCGTCAACGTACGCCCGCGCAACCCGGTTTTGTCGCCCAAAAAGCTTGTGGGTTTCAAAATCGGAGAGTTCGCACGTCCGCGATTCAAAGCCCCGGCCGTGCGCCCACTGCATACATACCTGCGCTCTTCAGAAACAGCCTGTTGACCACAGAGGGGTTAAGTCAGGTCATTGATCATGGGTCAAGGCCAGGCAACTCCGTCACCGTGTCCAATCCGAACCACCAAAGGAGTAACGTGGCGCACAGACACCCCCTCTTCCGTGGGGGCGCTGGGGACCCTGGATTGTCCACCTTACTCCGCCTGGCACTCGGCCAACGGCCCTCCCACCAAGCTTGGGGGCCATGTGTAAACACAAGCTTCCCCGCCCTTTCGGGGCCAATCAGAGAGGGGCTTTGATTCTTTCCTGATTCAACGAGGACGAGGACGTTGGCGCTTCTCTAGTTGCGTTTGCGTTCGTGTGTACGAACTGGAACGTGGCCGCTTTTTGCCTTTATTTCCCAAAGCGCACCTAACTTCTCGATTAGGCTCGATAATATGAGCTAGCTCGTACTTGGTCTAGCGGCGGCGGCGCCGCGGGAGACAAGACAGAAAGAGCCGGGTATGGTGGGCAGGCGGCGGGTGGGGAGGGGGGGGGAAAGGAAAGGGTGAACTTCGAGAATTCTTCGATGGACTCGCAGAACCCGGATGTGTTCACCTCCGGCCCATATAGTACGATCTAGTTTGTCCCCCCCCCCTCCTTCCCCGCGTTTCGGTAACGATTTATGAGATATCTTGCCGAGGGGTCTAGATCGTGACGACGAGATAGCGGTTCAGCTTTTTTTTTAACGATCCCCTGGCCCGGAAAGAGAAAACAATTCAGTCATTTTGTGAGGACGCACGCCCATTACCCGTACGATTGCGAACGATTTCTCATCTCCTTGCCAACACGGTGGGACAATTAATTAAACCTTGTTTGGCACAGACGGCGCAGGGAAAGCGAAAAATCATGGCGATTGACGAAAAGCGGACAGAAAGGGAAGGAGATCATTGGCCCCCCCACATGGCGGCACTGGCAAGCGATGATTCCAGCCCAGTTCCCCCTCCCCCTCCCAGTTTTCCAAAACCTCATTGGCAGGAGCTTGCCGGCAAGTTGGTCATAAGACACGATGATGTTTAATTTCTCTTATTTCAATGACAAATTCCGGTTAGTGCCCGGTATTTCGTGCAGAATGTTCTCCAAGATTGGCACCTGCGACCAAAACGGTGTTAGCGTGTATTCGTCTCTGGTTGTGTGCCTCATCTGTATTCGTGGTTCGTCTCACCGCTCATTCCACGTGTTTATAGAGTTGCAAACGAATTGCCCATGTAGTCGCATGAGAGGTGAAGAATCCACGTCGACCTGCTTGATGCCACACGCCGTGCGCGATGCGCGCTGTCCTTGGTCGTAAAGTAAAAGCGATTTCTTATGCCGTGTGAGGATTCCCCTCGCCCGCATACTTGTTCGGGAAATCCAGTACCGATACAGTGGGAGCTGTAGCATCCGCAATTACTACAGCCGGTTGAGACATGCCATACAGGACCGAGGACCGACTCGCGGACTCGGGCTTGCGAGCGGATTGATTTGGCCGTTGGCTGTACATGTCGCTTAAAAATCTCACGCGCAGTCCCTGGTAACTCGCCAGTGATATCGGGTCGATACAATTATCTGAGAAAGGCTGTCAATTGCGCCGTGGTATGGGAAGATGGAATGAGGAACCGGCCCGCGTTCGGCGCGAATGTACAATTAGTGGGACCCCCCGCGGTGCACTGACGCCCGTTGGTACATACAGTATGTGGTTCATTAAACAAAACTGTGATTCGTCGACAGGACACAGAACTGATTCGTATTCGTCCCAAGTCAACGGGTTGTTTCACCATACAGCCAGAGTCCTCTGTCAGAAATTCTTCTTCTTCTCATCGACAGAAAGGCCGCCTGTAGCGTCCAGAACGTTAGGCGCTAGTGGTAAATAGGAGACTGACACGATACTCACCAGGACCCATGTTGACGAGTAGAATGAGACCACCAACGATGGCTGGATTTAAACATCAAAATGGTGAGTGTCTGTTAGAAATAGCCTGCTGGCAGGAGTAACCTTACATAACGTCTGGAAAAAGTCGTATCTACAAATCACATGTCAGCATGGTGCGTCGAAGCAGAGATACCAGCGAGCGTATAGGCGCATGCTGACATCCTTTGGAAGATATCCTAGGAAAAGTACGCACTTGAGGAAGTCCCTGGCGGGGTGTGCGGAGTGGACACTCCACCAATTATTTACGGCAACGTTGAAGACACTGAGAGTGAGGACGAGGAATGATGCTGACCACTTGGCCTTGAAGCCAACGGCAACCATGACGCATGCAATAAGGCCGACCAGAGAGAGGAAGGCGCGCCCGATGCTCCATGTGCCCTGGAGGACAAAGCCGAGGAAAAGGAAAATGAGGAGGACGCGGCCCGCGAGCAGGAAGCTGAAGGGAAGGTGAGGATGATAAAAACGACGAGAGAGGTAGCGCACTATTTCCTGCGGTCATTCTCACTGATGGTTGGAATACCAGCGAACAACTTCTTGCGAGACATCATCGAGTCGCTGAATACCATGAAAAGGCCTCCGATGACGGAAAGGTTGCGAAGGAAAAACGTCATATCGAAAATAAGACCGTAACCAAACCCTTGAATAATGACGACTCCGAGAAGACCAGCGACAGCGTATTCCGTGTGGCGCTTCGTTACCACTGCACCAGAGGCGACGAGCATAGTCTATTCAGATAAGAACCGCGTTGAGAGCACAAGGCATGGGAGACGTACGACGACATTGAGAATGAGGAAGATATGGGAGATTCCTTGAGGGAAATGCCTATGCCTGATCCGCGTGAAGATTATTCGGGTGGGATTCTCGCGCGAAGAATGCCGGGCACGTACTTGTGCAAATACCAGAGCTGGTCACCCCACTGCGTGACAATTCTGAGTGAATCCTCCAGAAAAGTGACTATGATGAGGAAGCGACCGATTGCTGGGAGGTGGGGTCTCAGAGGTTGAGAATATATCTCCACGTAGTCCTCGATTTGCTTCGAGTAGTAACGAAGTTTGTCGATTGGGTTTTCTGGGTCTGCGGACCTGTAGCCTACAGAAGGTCGAGAATTACCAATCCCATGAGGATCGGGGCTGTAACTGGCGCCCTGTGGGCGAGCGATATTTATGCGGGAGGACATTGAGGAGTTGGAAGAAAGTGAACAACGTGGCGGCGTAAAGGAGCGAGTCGTGTGAAAACTCGATTAACGGAAATTGGCTTATTAATCCTCACCTTCAGCCGAGCCGAGGTTTCTCCCTCTCCTAAACTCTCACTCGCATGGCTCTCACTCTCGCCGATGTAGAGGCCGCTGATGATACTGATGCTAACGTTAGCTCCGATCTCGTTGTCCACCAAGACGATTCTCGCGCAAAATGGCATTCCATAAGACCTTGGCATCCTCGTCTTTCTTTGTCCGTCGTTGAGATCACCTCCGTCTCCGCCACCTTCGTTGTTTCTTCTCTCTCATCCAGCATCCGTCGCCATCACGACGGATTTGACACCGATGATGACATCCCAACCCTCAACACGGATGCTCTCTCAAAGGGTGTCTCCGTCACTGTCAATGGAACCCCTTGGCGAAAGTGTCTTGCACGTTTAGCGGACGATGCCGATGAAGCCACCATAATCATTCACGGTCTCATGCCCGGACGCCATTATGACATTGAGCTTTGTATCATTCCTGGTGATGAGAAGCTCAAAGGCCAAATTGTCACCGAGAGTGAGAGTACGTGTCTCGTCAACTTCCTCGTATTTATCAACACTCATATTTATCGATAATCGTGCGACATCAGATTCGGACTCCAGCTCGGGGATTCCGCCGGTCGGTGCCTTCCCATCTGCAGCGTCCAGCTCTTCTGCAGTTGATCGTTCCCCATCACCCCCATCGACACCTCCACCCCCGACCCCCAGTGGCGGCGGACCGTCACATTCTTCCCAGACGTTTGAAGATTATCTCGCTTCACTCCAACTCTCCCTCTCCCATCTACAGGCCGAACACGAGACTCTCTCAAGCACTCTCAAGTCTGCGCGCCGGGATTCCCAAAGGGCCCAGGCAGCCCAACGTGCGGAAATCACTTCGCTCAAGCGCGCCGCGCAGAAGCACTCCTCTGGGGACACACGTATGAAGCAGAAGGTGCGCGCGCTTGAAGAGGCCGTCAAGCAAGCCATCAAAGGCCGCGAGGACGTCGAGGCCGAGTACGCCGTGCTGGATGCAGCCCGCACCGAACAAGAGGCGGAACTCGCTGACGCATTGCGGCGCTTCGAGGAGGCGCGGGCCCGCGCGGAGGATTGGCGAGCGCGCCGTGAAAAGGCGGAGGAGGAGGCGAGTAACAAGCTGCACGGTGCCCGAGGGGAACTCGCGGCAGTTGAGGCCCGCCTCGAAAAGCTGCGCGCGAAACGCGAAACGCGAGAGGGCCGTACTGGCGTCGAGGGCAGTGAGGAAGCAGAAGAGCAGGGGGGAGAGAGCAGGGAAGGTCCGAGTCGTAGAGGGGAGGGCGAAGATAGTTTGGATGCGCCGGGCGGCCTGGTTGGCGAGCTCGAGACCAAGCTTCGCGAGATGCTACTCGAGCGCGAGCGCATCGAGGCGGGCCCGTATGGACAGTTCGCCTTCTCACACAGCGCCGACGAGGCGGCCATTGCTGCTGGGGACAAACTCTCATCGGCTGCTGCAGATTCCTCCGCGCAAGGCCACGCTCACGCTCCCAATCACGGGCGCAACGCCTCCCACTCCCACTCCCACGCTCACACCTCGGCGCGCAACAAACGTCCCGGTCCACTCTTCTCGCACCACCACTCACAGTCTCACTCGCACCATTCACATTCGCACTCATATTCACATTCGCGGGGCGCGCCCCCTCCGGCGACCTCGTCGTTCTCCCCGCCCGCGTCTGCGCCGGTCGTCTCGCGTGCGGCGGCGGCACCCACGTCATTGCTGCTCCGGAACCACGCCGCTCGCGGTGCCGGTGCCAGTACCAGCGCCGGCACTGGGAAAGGATCGGTCGCGCGGAGAAAATCGTCGCCTCCTCCACACACGCAAGCGGAAAAGTCGTCGGCCCTTTCCCTCAACGCGCCGCCCTTTGAACCCGCTTCCATCAAAGGCAAGAACAACGCGTGGGTCGTTGGATAAATACTAAACTAGCTCAACGTGGAGGAGCGCAGCACGATAGAATCGCTTCTGAGATTCGGGCGACGAAACCCATTTCTTCACTCGCCAAACGCAATATTTATTAGCTTCTGAATCCTCAATCGTTGTACCACCGCCTATTTAGCACTGCCGTAGAGTAGGATATTAAAATATAATATATTGTTACCTTGTCCTGCGACTAGTGATACAGTGCTAGAGGATGAACCACGCATGCATCGCGAAAAAGCATCCCCTTCAGGCCTGCATCTGTCTGAAGGCATTTTTGCTCCCGCTCCTCATCCCGCGCCTACGCTGCGTCCGTCCGCTCCGTTCCTGCTCGCTCAACACCCGCATATCGGGGTCCTCTCCGCCCTTCTCCATCCCCGCTCCGAATCTCTCGACGCCCTTTCGTGTGTCTTTCAAGGCGCGCTTCTGCCTGCCCGGTCTCCTCCCGACGAGTTCGTCTCCGTCTTCATCTCCTTCGCCCTCTGCCATGGCGTCAGATCTTGCGGAACTGGGGGTGGGAACCCAAGAAACTTGGACGGATCCATCGCTTTTGTGGAAGACGTTCCCGTCGTGGTGGTTCGCGCCGCTCGTCGGGTCATTTGCCCGCTGCCGTTGTCGGGCTGAGGCAGATCGACGGTGGCCGAAGGGAGCGTCCTTGCTCGCTGCTGCATGGCCGGAACTTGTTGATGGTTGGTGTTGGAGGGGAACGAGGCGCAGGTTGACGTTCGTTGAGCGTCGTGCGGAAGGTAGGTGCTTCCGGGGTACGACGAGATCTGAGAGGAGTGTTCATCGACGATTCAAAGCAAAAGGGATGGGCATACCTCCAGCTTCACTGCTATCTTCGCTCTCCGCCTCGCGCTCGGGTTGGTCGTCCTCACTGCTTGAGCCATCCTCGCTGTCGCCCAGACCGTCTGAGGAGATCTTGTCGCTCTCTTCTTCCTCGTCCTCAACAGCCGTCTTACCACGCCCCCACCCTTCGCCCTCCGCCTCAGCTACGCGACCCTTCTTCTGCGCAACGGCGGAAGGGTTAACCAGCGCATATTCACGGCTTTCTTCGTCGACCTCGAACTCGGGGTCTTCGAACAGCGCCGCAAAACGGGCATCGGAGAGGAGGTTCGTTTTCTGCTCGACGGCAGGTGGCTCCTCGGCGTCGACGTCCATGGCGGCGCTGCCGTCTTCCGTGGCCCTTTTGCGCTTCCTCTCTTCTTGCCGCCTCGTCCGATCTTCTTCTTTTGCGATCTTCTCGGCCAGAGCCTTGTTGACCTTGACCTTGACCTGGTCCTTACGCGTTCGTATGCGTCCCTCGGCGAGCTTGTCCACTTTTTCCTGGACCATCTTCGCCCGGTGCTCCTCGTACACGAAAGGGTTGGCGATGACACGCGCCGCATCGTGCAACTTGAGAGAGAGGAAGTAACCGTGCATGTATGGCTTGAGGGCGGGCGTGCCAACAAGGTGGTCCAAACCCAGACTGGATACAAAGGGGAAACGCCATTTGAAAAGTCTGATAGTGGAGAGTGCATGCGCAAAGCTACGTACCTTGCGAGCTCTGCCCGGGATATGAATTTGTAATCTTCGTAAACGGTTCGCGCGCCACCGGCGCTGTCTTCCAGTTCTTCCGTGATGTTTTCGAGAAAGGAACACCATCGAGGGGCAGGCCCAAGTTGGGGAATGTAATACGTCGTCATATGGGTGCCTTCGTTCGCGGTCATCAGAAGACCGCTCCCAGGTAAATGGTGAACGTCATTCAGGTCAGTCGCAGGGGTCATCGATGTGAAATTTTCTGATGGCTGAAGCATACAGTTCGTGGAATTGCCAGGAAAAAAAAAGAGCGAGCCGAGAACGCACGCTGTTCCGATCCCAAATCTTGATGACTTTCTTGTCAGCGCTGACAAGCAGGCCATCACCGGCCATCTTCGCGCCACCCTCTACCCAGGAGACCCTCTTGATGGGCAGTCCGTACCCCTGGTCTTTCACAGCGAACGGTCGTCGTGACCTGATGTCGTAAAGTAAAATGTGACCTGTGGAGGTGCCGACCGCGTAGGAGAGTCCGTCCGACCGCGAGGTCAGGGCGGTGACGGACAACCCTGGACTGTGATCGCCATCAACGCCAGGAAGTACCGTCTTTCCGACCGTCCCGACATGGATCAGACGCGACCGAGGTAGCACGAGGACGCCCAGGCTACCCCGAGATCTCGGATCCCAAAACTCGACCGTCCCGTTCCCGTCGATCCCGAATGCCCACAGTCCGTGGACCGGATTGATGTCTATGGCATTCACGCCAGCGACCGTACCGCTGCCGCTACTGTCATCCCCAGCACCGTGTGAGCCCCCGCCGAGGACGAGGGGATTCAGGTAACGCCCCTGCTCCAGGTTTAGACGGTACACCTCGTTGCCAGACGCACCAAAGAGCGCGTCGCAGCTGGGAAAATGATAGGCAAGCGCACGGCCAAAGCGGGGTATCCGCGTGCGGTAATGAAAGCCGCCCTGCGTATGCAGCTCGATGGTGCGGTCCGCCTGCATATGCAGCGTCTTTGTCCAGTCGTCCGACAGGATCTGTGAATGGCGCGCGCTCAACGATGAGTCGAAAATGGAGATAGCCCCTCATTATATGTGCATATGCGTTTAAGAACTTCGTACATTTGGGAGTGTAATATGGAGGGGGCCAGTAGCGGTTTTTTTTAAAAGAACTCACAATGAAATCGACGTTCTCAATATCGGCGTGACGCTCGAATTTGAGCGCGAGCTGATCGAGGTCCCAAACGCGCATTTGGGGCTTGTACGTCCCGGTAGCGATGGCATGATGTCCGTCTGGCGTGCTCTTGACGCGGTTGCTCGCCTCGGGGAACTCGAAGTGTTGGATGAGCTCTATGGCGCCCTCGACGTGTTCGCGAATGACGCGTTTGCCCTTGGCCTTGGTCGTGCGCTTCCGGACCAGCCAATCTTGTAGGGAGGAAGCGGAGCCCGCTGAGGCGCCATTCACTGTGTAGACTTTGGCCGAATGACCGTCGACTGCGACCATCGCGTTCGAATAAAAACACAAATCGTTTCTGGGAGAGATAATTCAAACAATGTCACGTGATAGCTAGTGTAAAAAATAACAGATAAGGGCGAGGAGTGAACAAGGTCGTCAACACACATCGAAATCCTCTCTTACAACAACGACACTCTGTACGAACAATGTATATGTGGTGCAACTAATGTTATACTGTAGTCTATGTATCGCAACCTAGCCCGACAAGGTACAAGCCCAGTCTCAAAACGCGAGTGCCATCCCCAGCAAGCCAGCCAAAACCGTACAAACGAGAGTCCCGTGAGAAGCGAGTGCGACGCTAGCATTCGCACTGCTTGAAAATCCTGCCGACGACACCGCGGTTGGTTCTAGCGATCCGACGCCTGATGCCTCCAACTGGAAGGGTTCACTAAGGGTAGCAGTTGGGGTTGAAGACGCGGGTGGCGTGGGCGATGGCGCTATTGGTGTTGAAGAGGGTGTGAGGCTGCTCTCATAAAGGGGCTGTTTTTCGGGTTATTCTTGTAAATATCATGTGGATGATGCTCTGTGAAAAGGCACCTCACCGCAGCTTCCACCCTACATGCCCAGAAGAAGCATCGCTTGTAGTACAGCATCCCACCTGGGGCATCGAAAGGAGTGGCGAACGTCAAGGGCACTGTTGGCACGATTTCTGGTCAGTATGTCTATCACAAACTAGTTCAAAAGATGATGCCTTACGCAGAGATATCGCAGTCAGGAAAACGAGAAGGATTGAAGGAGTGCGCATAATAGACTCGAAACTGGGAATAGCTTATTGGAATGTCAGGGAGCAGAAGGAAAATCCAGGAGTGAAAGGGCCCCAGAGCGAATATAAGTACTCTCGCACAGACAAAGGCGGGGCTAGGGCGACCAGACACACGAGAAGAATGTAAAATAGGAGAGAAGAAATCGAGGCATTCTTCCCGGCAAAAAATTACAACCCAGCAAGTGGCAAAGTGGCGAGAAAAAAAACAAGAGGAAAATGTGACCGTCCGTCGTCCACAAGGACGAACTGAACAAAGTCCGGGCGTCGCCGAGGTAGGTGTGTCTGCTTGCTTCCATCAATTTCATTATTCCGCCTCTGGTATAAATTTGACATGCTGTATAACAGTTACGCATAGCCACCCGTTACTGTAGCAAAGACCGCGGGTCTTGGGTACAGCCACATACAAGGTTACGAGCGAAGACGAAGCGAAGTGCGACTTGTTTCCAAAGAGGATGAAATTGGCGCCCACACAAGCTTTTGTCCAAATTGGGACGATTGACTTTTGGTTTCTGCACCGTGCACCTTGTATGTGTCATTCCGCCGGGTAAAATGCCGAGATGACGTCGGCTACAACAACAAAGTCGACCTGCGCATGTCTTGCACGGACGAAAAACCGTGCAGAAGGTATCGTAATGGTTCAAAGAGGTGGCGAACCACCCTCGAAACAAGCGCTATGGCCTTCCCTCCCACAACGAGCGAGCCTGTGCCCAGACCTTCAAGACGCCAGTGCCGATGCTGCGGTGTGTCCGGATCAGGAGGACGTTGCGGAAAAGGGAGTACATTACTTCATGTATTACTTACTTGGCCTTTTCAACCTCATCCAGAAGAATCCACATTGACTCGAGTTTTTGAGAGCCTGTGACCTTGGGCTTTGTCTCTTTAGGACGTCCAGACGCCACCGCTCGCGTTGCTAGCTCGGGCGGACTGGCACCGCCACCTTCTAGGACGACCCACTGAACACGATAAGTCTTGCGAATATGCGAAAACACGTGTAAGACGTCACCGGCGCGCTCGATCTTGACGAGTCGAGGGGCACCAGACCGCGCAGCATCCGCAACTTTCGAGCGTGCATCGAGAGGTGGGGATTTGAAGAGACGGGACAGTAAAGTCCTGGCGGTTTCCCTCTCTTCCGATGCAGATATCGAGGCAGGTACTTCGGGTGAAGTAGGGAACTCGTGGAGGCCTGCGAGAAGTCCTGGGGAGGGGATGTCAATCAGGCCCCCTACTGAGATACATCACAACAAACCTCCTTCTGGTCGTCGGGTCAGTAGAAACCAGCGATCGTTGCCGCTGCGCCACTCGACGACGCTCACAACGTTGAGCTCCTCCCTCTGTTTCTTGCGTTCCACCTTCATAGGGTATGACGTTACGGGTGGTGCATCAAAGTCATCTGAGACAGGTATCGGATCGCAAAGGGTGCAGAGGTCTTCTATATCGCCGGTCTCGCCCTTGATGGTGTTAATACCACAGCAGACGCTGGCCCAGTCAAATTGCAATCACCTTCTCCGAAATCTGGTACGCATGACACCGTCGTTGCAGCGGGCAGCCATTACAGTCCGGATCTCGGGGCTTGCACACAGTGCTCCCCAGCTCGATGAGTGCTTGATTGACGTCACCGGCGCACGTTGCTCCCTTGACCATAGTCTGGGCGCCCTCCCACAGCAGGTCGAGGGAGGCTTTGCTCTTGGGAGTCGCGTGTATCGCGAGCAGTCGGCTGATCAAACGACTGACATTTCCATCTAGCTAAAAAAACACGTCAAGGTTGCATTTGAGACAGCCCAAGATAACCTCAACTGACCACTGGGACCTGTTCGTTGAAAGCGATGGAGCATATCGCCCCAGCTGTGTAACGCCCAACGCCTGGGATCAAGGCTTCCATATCTTTGGCATTATCAGGGAGGCGACCACCTAACTCGTCAACAGCCTTCTTCGCCCCGGCGAGGAGGCGGGCAGCCCTTGAATAATATCCGAGACCCTTCCAAAGCCCATTGACAGTATCTATGTCAGATGCGGCCTCGAGGATCGTAAGGAGGTTAGCAACAGTGGCTGTGGGAGGCGGCTCGCCAGTCCAATGGGGACCACATACCAAGTCCTTGATTGTTGGGAAGCTGCTCGGGTCTTAACGGTGCCATACGAAACAGAAACGGCTAGCGTGCTCACCTGCTCATCCATCTATTATAGTAAGGAATCACCGTGACGACTTGTGTCTGCTGAAGCATGATCTCCGAGATCCAGACCTTCAAAAAGAGTTGAGCAGCCAGCACGGCAGCGAAGCAGGGATGTTAATGTCAACCGCGACGCACTTCATATGCTCGCTGGGCGCGCGCATCTGCACCCAAGGACGGGTCGAACGGTTTCCTCCACGGCATCCCGCGTGCCTCGTGCACACCAGAATACCACTCGAGCAGAGAAATCCTCATCGAATCGGGAGATGATATCGCGTGCCGCGACGTAGAATGGGGAGTAGTGGTATAGGTTCCTGATGCCTCTGCGCGTTCACCATCCGTAGCTGTGGAACTCTTATGTGCCGCGGCCGTCAAACGCCGCTTGGCCGTGCGCCGGGACACCGCAGGTCTCTTGGCAGAAGTGGGCTCAAAGTCCGATGCGCTGTCTTCGTCGCTCGAGTAGTTGGCGCCCTTTTTCCGCTTCGCCATGACCACGAGAGAACCACCAGTTAACGGTCTGTACGGCAAGCAATCGGGAGGGAGTGCAGGAGGTCAGGGTCGTGACAAACGACAAACGAAGGCAAGGACCATGAGTAGACGGAGTTGGTCACGTGGTTTGTCGTGCGACTTGGTATAAAGGCTCACTCTCAGCCTTGACTTTTT
>Ga0137394_10000161_pt1 | contig 46931 bp, 43 predicted proteins | sample czobulk116metaG_FD_108278 | JGI IMG/M metagenome (GOLD analysis project Ga0137394, IMG submission 108278) | Vadose zone soil microbial communities from Angelo Coast Range Reserve, California, USA - czobulk1.16 metaG | ecosystem: Environmental > Terrestrial > Soil > Vadose zone | place: USA... | reverse complement strand
TCATGTCCGGATGGCCCTCACGAGACGGGTAGTTACACGAGTCAGGATGGCTCGTGTCTTTGCTGCTAGAACCTGATAATCGCGTTCGATCTTGTTTTCCGCTGGCGGCGACGGATCAGGCCTAGGGGACCAGAGCGCAACACACCAGATGAGGAGAGTAATTACGTAGGTGACTGGGAGGAGTCTCCTCAGCAGAAGCGAGAACTCGTTTCCGGGGTGGGACAGCAGAACGAGATTCATCACATTCATTCCCACCAAAAAGCCATAGCCGGTAATCAAACCCCGAAGATTTCGTCCCGGGGGAATCTGGTAAGTACCAAGCAAGAACAGCACCACGGCTAACAATCCACCTTCTACATAGCGAAGGTCGCAATCGAGCAAGCCTACGGCAATAGCCCACGATTGAAATCCACCTATCCACGTGTTCGCTGCCACACCAGTGACAGTTATGATCAGCGCCAGCAACAACAGACTTTGCGCGAGGCGGGCTACACCTGGATGGTTCTTAAAGGAACGCCTGTAGATTTCCAGAATTACAATGTAGCTTGCAAGGATGACGACGAATTCACTGTACCAGTAAAAGTTTGCGTAAAAACCAGGCTTGAAACTGTAGCAACCAAAGCGGAGGATTTCGATCGTCAGGACACTGCCGATGTAGCCATAGAACAGGGGATATGACCTGATGAGCCTGCCTTTAACACCCCGAAGGAGGACGATAGCCTCCAACGCCATAGCGCTCCACCAGATCAGGTTGTTAACCATACAGCTAGGACCACTAGACTACACAGATGTTAACACAAATGGAAAGGGGAAGGTATACAGCACCTTCCCCTTTGTCCGGCGTTCAGTTTTTCTAACCGGCGATCGCTGTCAGGAGTTGCACAGCCGACATTCCCTCCGTGCGGATCGTTGGGAATGGAGGTACAGGCGCTCCGCCATCCGCCACCAGAGTGAGTTTCGGGAACGGCGGAACTGGAGCTCCTCCATCCGCTACCAGCATAGAGGTTGGAAATGGTGGTACCGGAGCACCTCCATCGGCCACCAGATTGAGTTTCGGGAACGGCGGCACCGGAGCTCCACCGTCCGCTACTAGTGTCGGAGGAGTCGGGAACGGTGGTACAGGCGCTCCGCCATCGCACTGTAATTTGCTTTGGTGTTGCTTCGACGCCAGCAATGTCGCCGACGTTGCTACAACTGATGCAGCCACTAGCAGAATTAAACACCACGTCTTACGGATGGTCATGATTGTTCTCCTTAAGTTTGGGAGTGTGGCCTAAGGCCAGACTCAGAATTGGGAACCATGACAAGATTGCCAATTTCTGATGGGGTTGTCGCAGCAAATAAGTCAGGGCGCGTGTTCGAAACAACTCTGGCCTGAGGATTATCTCCACGCCCACCACCACAAGGCGTTTCAGTGAATGGTCGCTACTGCGGAGGTACGCAAACAATTAACCTGACACCTCTAGTTGAAGGTCGGCCTCTTGAAGAGGAGCTGAGGCCGTTGGCTGCGCCCCCTACGTCGGCGAAGTCGAAGTCCTGCCGTTACGATGGGCAAGACCCAACTGACGCAGGCTGTCCAGACATTCCTCGGTGTCCGCAAGCAGTTGCTGATAGGGAGTCCCGTAATGGGTCCCGAGTGCACCGACGATGCCGTCGAGGGTTATGCCCGATGGGCAGGACTCGATGGTCAGCCATATGCGGGAAGCGACTGGATTGAGGCTGTAGCAGACTCCCTTGTTGATATCGAGCAGTACCGCACCGTCTTCGCCATAAGTGGCGCGGACACCGGGAGAAATTGCCCACCTCGCATCGATGTCTGTCTTCACGCCGCACCTTCTGGGGACATGTTGGATGCAACATGGGCTGACCACTCTGAAACGGCGAGAAACTGAGTGTCCATTGAACTTACGGGACTGGCCCAGGTGTTCCTAGGGTCAGTTGGGCTGGGCGATCTGAAATGCAACGCCTGAATTGTGAGCGCAGAAAAGTGCTGAAATGCAAAAAATCTCTCTTGTGTCCCTGACGTGGACAGAAGAAAGGGTCCAACCCATCCACATGGTTGGTGAAACAACCAGGAGATTACTAATCGCGTGCCGTTTGTTTGACTTGCACAACGATGATTTTCGAGCTGATATTCGCATTGCGGTCGGTCCCACAACCACAGCCTGTGAAAGTCGCAGCAAAAATTCCAAACTTTGGACAAAGCTGTTCGAAATTGCGCCGATAAATCCCCGTCGGGCGCCGCAATAGAATCGCTGCTCTGATCGCGATACGGGCGCCCCTAAGGTTCCGTCGACGCATGGACAAAGAGGAAGAGCCTTCCTTCTCGTAGTACGTTCGTTCCATTGCGGTTAGCCTATATCCATCGTTTATCCTGTCGCGGAACGGATTAACACATGCCTGCAGGAAAGAATTCCGTTCGCGGCTGGGGCCCACGTTTGAAGGCTCTAAGACAGGGCCTGAAGATTTCGCTCCGGGAAGTCGAGCGACACAGTCGCCGCTTTGCCCAACTCGGCGGAAACAACTCTTTCGTGATCCCGCACAGCTCTTTGAGTGCCATCGAAAGACAAAAGGCACTCCCCAACATCTATAAGCTCATTACCTTGAGCGCTATCTACCGCGTCCATTTCCCTGAACTTCTGCTCATCTTCGGCGCCGACTTGGACGACATACCCAAATTCCAGGTCAAGTTCCCGTCGACGCAGCCAACCTTGCTTTCGCTTGACGTCTACCACCCCAATCGTCTGATCAACTTTCCGTTGAAATTCGATCCTGGGATAGACCTCCGACAATCCACTGTTTTGTCCCACTTCGTGCAGAGTTGGGGCGAGATACCAGTTGGGGCCCTCCAGAATGTGAACCTTCGGGAGCACGTGTGGGGCTTGATCGGAACCGATGACCTTACACTTCACCCGTTCCTTTCCCCTGGTACGCTTGTGCAAATCGACGACAGCTACACGAAGATTGAGATGTCAGGTTGGGAATCCGACTTCGATCGCCCCATATATTTTTTCCATCTCCGAAATGGGTATGCATGCGGTTGGTGTGCTGTAGCGGATGGAATTCTTAGTATCGTCCCCTTCTCTCCCATGCGACGGTCAACCCGACAATTCCGATATCCGGACGACGTGGAAGTCGTCGGCAGGGTGACAGCAGCACACGTGCCGTTGGTTCCGTTCTCTCGAAGATCTGGCCGGAAGCCCTAAACAGGAGCTTGGGAAGAGGATTTCCTTGCAGCGATGTCGAGTCCATCTGGATTTTGCGATTCATTTCTGTGAGGCGACCAGAAATTCTTACGCTGACCGGGACGAGGATTCAGCCGGGGCTATAGGGGTATTTCTTGTCGTATGAATCGCGGTGAATGGCAACGAAAAGCGAATGAAGGAAGGAAAACAAAGAGGAAAGCAGCTCATGGATTTCGTTGCAACTCGCCCATTCCCTTCGGTTTGTCTTAGCTCCAGCAACTTCTGATTAAATCACTCGGCTGTTGACCGAGCGGCTGTAGGTTCGAATCCTACACGGGCAGCCAAATCTCTCAACGAGTTGAGCAGCCGCAGGGCATTCGGTCGTCTACCGAAAGATTTGCCAGATCAAATCGTGTCCGCCTGCTGGGAACAGGTTTCGAAGCGAATCAGGCCAGACCACAAAAAAGTAGGAGGTTTTGTGCGGCTATACAACCAGATTCCTGAATGAAACGCTTATGTTTAAAGGTATCGTAGAAGAAAGTACGGCTGCTCAACGAGTCGGGCCGTCGAATCAACAAGTTGCGTGTCTTCAAGGGCCTTAGTTTCCCCCCATAACCCATTGGCCATTGAGCTGTCGAATCAGCCAAGACTCTAATAATTGCTGTTGGGGTAATTCCCTGAATAACCGATAAGTGGCCTACTGTGACATTTAATCTATACACCGAGATAGTGGGTGCGTAAGATTCTGACAAAGGCCCGCAAATGGCCACCAAACCCACGTCACAGCACGTCCTGATCGAGCTGACTTGCCCGCACTGCGAGAAGAAGAACTCCGTAGCGATTAAGCGTGGGGTCAGCGACGCTGAACATGCCGACATCAAGTGCGCCTACTGCCAGAAAAGGTGGGAGCAGGTATTGCCAGGTCCATTTGTGGCTGGACCGTTTCCGAAGTGACTACCTCAACGGTATTTTTTTATATGGGCGAGTTCACTATTTTTCATTGGCTGATAGTTCTTACAATACTCTTAGGTATCTTCTTGCTGGTGCCGTTGCTGGTCTATCAGCATGGCAAGGGAGTTGGCGATCAGCAAGGATACATTCGGGGCTATAAAGGAGCCCAGCAAAGCATAGACGCAAGCAACGTTCGGACCAAAGTGAGCGCGATCCTCAATGAGCGACCGTGCCCGACCAGCAAACCCGATCCAAGATGTCAGTGAGATGAACGGGTCTGCCGTATTACCAATTCAGGTATGCACCTGCTTGACGCCATCACCGATAGTTCTACCATGGCCGGGGAAGACAGACGGGCCGTCTTCATCCCCTCGGACTTCACCTGACACAACGCTGACTGGTTCGACTACGTGTGAAGGCGGCCCATCGTGTCAGAGAAGTTTAGGCGATGAACCAAAAACAGATCACACCTGAAGTGCTCGCCATTGAGGCTCTCGCCGACCCGGAAATACACGCGGAGCTGCGAGCAGCGTTGAGGTCCATGAGATCAGAGAATTCCCTTCACAGGGCCATTTCGTACGACCAAGGGGCTAATCGTGGTCGCCACAGGCAAGTTCCTGCTAACTGGGAACGAGCTGATCGAACTCATGGAGCGCGGGCAGCTTAACGCGACCGGAATTGAAGCCTTGGTAGGCGCGTTAAATGGACACAAGAAAAATGAAGATCACTGCGATAGCGGCACGGCTCCGCAAGGTTGCGGTCGATATGGAAATAATGGCGGCGATAGACTGTGACTTAGACTTCCCCGACGAGCTTGTGCTGCCGTTCATCATTAACGCTGTGACTGACAACAGAATGCTGGAGTGCTCGAAGGAGCGTCCTGCGGCGGCGTCAGAAACTCCTCGCTGATAATCCCTGGGGCTTGCACGTCGGTATGAGGATCGTCCCGTGGTCAAGTCATTTACATAAGGATATGATTCCTGCTGAGTCCAGGGGCGTGGAGAAGCTGTGGGAAACTTGTGGGCAGACCTTCCTGCCGACTAGACTGGCACGTCCGTTTCCGCAATGATGTCGTTTCGGAGAGCTTGTGACCGATTACGCAGAGAGAGCGAACGACATTGTGCGGGCTGTCCACCTACTGCGGCAGCATGGAATGGCTGTGGGTTGCACGGCAGGCCCTTTGGTCAACGTTGCAATCTACGACATTTTCAAAGCGGGTTCTCGGTGGGCGCGACCAACGAACCCTCTGCTGATACGACTGCTATCTTCGGTGCAAAGAAGGTTTCAAAGGCATGCCGCTCCTGAGCGACCCACGCGGCAATGGCAGCCCGCGCATGCCCTACGGTCGGAAACTGGAATTTGCCCTTCATAACATTGCAGTCAATACAGGCGGTTACCAAATTTCCGTCATCTTCTGTTCCGCCCACAGATTTTGGTACGAAGTGATCAACCGCAAGGTAACGCCAACGCTCAAAGGTGCTCCCGTCGTAATCGCAATAGACGCAGTGGAAGCTGTCTCTGGCGAAGATTCGAACATCTCTTTCAATTGTGGCCATGCTCGCGTCCCTACCCGAGTGAAATCTAGCAAATTCTGGTGGCGATAGCAGGGGAAACCCATAGTTCCCGGAGACTGGAAATTTTGTTACCCGAGTCCTGGAACTGCCGGACGGGCTTGCCGTTCAGGATTTTGGTCAGTGTGACGGCCACTCGATTTTACTTGACCGAAGTTAGAAGTTAGCAAAGCGCGCGGTGCATTATACATGGTGTGACAAGGTTATAATGCATCAAAGACACCCTTGGACTCGTGGGAAGCGCAACCTGTCAAAACGCTCGACGCACTATGGAAGGAACATACGAGCGCTAGGCAATAAGCTTGGCGCCAATCCTTCTCGCGAACGATCGCACTGCCCCCAATCCATTCGCAGCAAGTCCATGGCGGCACACACACGCAATTGCGGCTGGATTCGCCGGTGTTTCGGTAGTGTCCATCAAAACATCATATAGAGGACCGCTAGGCCCTGAGAGTTCGAGTAATCCCAGGTAACGCGAAAGAGTTGTGTCGCAGTTCAGTGTGTAGAGCCCGTCGTCGTGCAGGCCAAAGCCCAAAGCTGCCTCACAATACTCTGGGGCCAAAACATACCGATAGTTCAGGATGACTTTCTTTTTCAACTCCGGCATCAATTGTCCAGTTGCGTCCGCAAGCGGCACTCCTAGTGCTCGCATTCGAGTAATTGTGAGCCGCACCTTTGGTGGAAGCGGCACGACTACCGCCTCAAGAAGTGCTTCCTCATCTGGATGTCCGTCAGGCCACACTACCGTTAAAAGCGAACGAATTTGTGAATTCGTTTTCAACGTATATTGGCTCAGTTTTGCCGTCGCATAAGGCCCCAGACGATCATCGTGAACGTAAAGCCCCACCACCCTGGACGCAGCATCGAGAAAACTGAATTTTTCGTTCGTCTGGTGTGCTTGGTCGGCGAGCTTGAGACCTACTCCGCAGACGGCATGGCCATCGCGACGTTGCGTTCCCTCTAGAACTCCGACTGGTCGGATCGCAAGCAGGGGAGCGAAACCCGAACCGATGTAACCCAGCAATTGCGCTTTATCGTGCTCTATTCCATTTTCGATCGGCTGGGATTCAACGATCAATGGCGATAACCCGAAGCATCGAATCGCCTCGCAGATCTGCTGTAAGTTTAGCCCCTCCTGCGGGAGCGACCGTCCACCCGCAAGAGAGTACCGGGAGGCCGCCTCTGTTATTTCGGCCGGAGTAGGAATGTAGAGATGCTCTCTTGAGGCGACGTGGTGTAGCGAACTCCAGAGGGCAGTCGTGGCGCAGGCACTAACACCCTGATCTTGTTGCTGAAAGCCTAGGCCATTGACGGCCAGCCTGAAACCAGCCAAGTGGACAACGTATTCTCTTACTGCGCGAAACTCGCGAAGTAAGCCTCCCTCTGTTTTCGGACCTAGCGTGGGTAAAACTGTACGTCCAACGGGCGAGCCTGGAAGGGGACGTATCACTGAGAAACCCAAATATGCCTTCGCGAGGAAATCGCGGGATTTTGATATCTCCCCGTGGTTGGCTTCAGCCAGAAGACTCTTCCATCTGGCCTCATCGAACGCTTCGCTGAAGAAGTGTAGGCGCTGACAATAGTTGGGGTACGATCGGAGGCTACGCGCGTAGAAAGTTGCTGTGTCAAATATGTAGTCACGATCGACGTAGTGGTCTTCGACAACAACCGTCTTGCAGTGTACTTTATCCAAATAGTCGCCCAAATATTTCAGTTGCGTTGGCGGCCATGTCCCCTCCACCCACCCTGATGGAGCCTGAAATTCTTTCCAGAACTCCCGGCGGAAGGAAACTACACGAATTTTTCCCTCCGGGTAGGGCTGCGAAGGGCGCCCAATCATTGCGACTGATTCCGAAGTCGCAGGTTAAGCAATTCAGTCGTCACAATTTCTGCTTCTATTTCCTTTTTGACAATCGACTTTACGTTCTGTCGTGCTTGTTCAAGTGCTTCCCATACGCGCTTTTCCTCCTCGGAATTTGGTGTGAGTTCCCTCTCAGGCCCGGTCCCCCTTGTCCGTTGGTCATCAGCCCGATTGTGTCGCTCATCTGTCAAGATATGTCCTCCTCTTGTGTTTCCTACTCGGATTTGTTTTCCGATAACAATGCGGCTGTGATTTTTTTGATTGTATCGAGTGTCTGCGCGTTGCCACGAGATGCCCTAAGAAAAATCGGGTCGACTCGAACCTGGGATTCAATTGACCCGCGTCCGAGTAACGTGTCCACCGAGACCTCCAGAGCATCTGCCAATTTTACCAGAGAGTCAAGAGACGGGGCACGTTGGCCCGTTTCGAAATGCGACACCGAAGCAGCTGCCATTCCCGCGCGCTTTCCGAGTTGTGCCTGCGTAAGGTTGCGGGTTTCACGAAGCTTCCGCAAATTCTCGGCCAACTTTTCAGGGACGGGCTCCCTCACAATAGGCCTTGACATCTATACTCCTCCCTATATACTTACTATACCGTAGCGTATAGAACTATACGGTATGTTAAGTCCAATTTGATGCCTGGGCAAGGAGAAAATTTGACAGGAGAAAATTTGATGGATTCAACCACAGCAACACCACGTCTTCATATTTTCGTGAACCGTCGGAGGTTCGAAGAAGGCGACGGCGTGAAGCACGAGATGACTGGCGCCCAGATCGCTGCGTTGGTCGGTGTGCCGGCCGATACAGCTGTCGTCCGAGAGGAAAGCCCCGAAAAGCGCGAGATTCCAGTCAACGAAACCGTACACATTAAGAATGGTGAACACTTTCTCGTGACACGAAGAATTGTGGAGGGCGGCTATGTCTAGAGAACGAATTGACCGGGAACTAGCACTCCTGCGAGAGGGAGGACAGGTCACCGAGCTCTTCGTACAAGATCGTTCACTCGTTCTATATCGGCAGATTCCCACCAGTGGAATCGGGCTAGGTCTCCCCACAACCGAAGACGTCATTGTCCCCGTTCCACCTGGCTACCCGGCGAGCATGATTGATTTGGCCGGGCTCCCGATCGGCTCTCCTTTCCTTGGCCGTACCCGTGGAAGTCAGAACAATCAGGGAATCGTCCACGCGGACGGACGCCAATGGCAACTCGCTAGCTATCATCCCCACAACGGGGGGGGTGGCCCTCCCTGGGATCAAATGCGCCATGGGTTTCACACGTACTTGGATCAATTGATCGCATGGTTGGATAGGCTAAATTGATAAAGCTTTCTCACACTAACGCAATCGCTCGTTTGTCGAAGCCCGGATTTCAAGAGATCACTTCGCTCATTTTCCGGCGCTACCCGGACCACGAGTGGGCCACCTTCGCACGCTTTGGATGGCGCGATACCGAAGATGGTCTGGTGATCACGCTTGCGTCCATCGATTCGCCGTATCCCGAAGACATGAACGAATTGGTTGGGCATGTCCAAATCCGCGAACCCTACACACTTCGGGTAGCGCTGTCTGCTGAGAACCATCCCTTGGCTGTCGGTGTCATCCACTCCCATCCTGAAAATTGCTTGCCTATTCCCAGTTCAATCGACGATGACATGGACGGCTACTATGCCCGCTACTTCAATGATTTTGCTTGCGGACGACCCTATGTCAGCCTGATTTTCTCAAAAATGACTGGTGATCTGGTCCTCTCCGGTAGGATCTACTGGCAAGCGACTTGGCGGGGAATAGAAACATTCGTAGTTGAGACCGTGCCAACGACAACTTGGCGAGGCAACAAGGGCTACGCTCAACCTCCTAAAGTTCATGGACGAACGGCACGCCTGAACAATGCATTTGGCATCGAGGCCGCTTCTAGGCTGCGACGCGCCACTGTCGCTGTAATTGGCGCAGGTGGTACGGGATCGGCCGTCGTCGAAGTCCTCGTCCGCGCGGGAGTTGGCAAACTAATTTTGGTAGACCCAGACCACATTGAGGAATCCAATCTCGAGCGCGTGCATGGCAGTCAACCAAGTCACGCGCGGGACGCTGTTCCGAAGGTCGAAGTGGCCCGAAAGCACGCCTTATCGATAGACCCGAACTGCCAAGTTGAACCGATAGTCGGCCGGCTTCCCCAAGCCGAGGTAGTCAATGCAGTTATTCGCGCGGATATTGCAATCGGCTGTACAGATCAGCAACACAGCCGCTTGGCCCTGAGCGACTTAGCAGTCCGCTATTTATTACCAGCAATCGACTGTGGTGTTCTCCTGGAAGGGCAAGCCGGAAACATATCTGCGCTAGTGATTCAAATCGTAAGATTCCTGTCGTTCGATCCCTGCGCACTCTGTCGAGGCATGATTATTCCCCGCACGATTTCCCAGGAGTTGATGTCCGCTAATGAAAGAAAACTGCGTCAAGAAGAGGCCGAGCGCGCTCTAATGCGCGGCGAGAATCCTCATCAATACTGGCATCGTGAGGCGCAGATAGACACCGTGGGTTTTCTAACTACCACCGCTGGCGCGATGGCAGCTGGGTATGCGATCGGCTGGCTAAGTGGGAGATTCGAACCTCCATTCTCCCAGCTCCAAATGAATCTAATCGCACAGTATTTTGACGTTACCAATACTGTGCAGACTCCGCGCCAGGAATGCGCGTGTCATCGGATCAGAGGCTTTGCCGACCAAGCGGCCGGAGATGCTTTTGTCTCCCCGCCGACGCATTGGCCTCCTGCGCAGCGAATTCGCGTCCCCGACACTTCCAGGAAAGAGACCAGCGATGAAAAATAGCAAACACACACTCTCGACAGCAAGCAAACGAGAACTTGAGAATTCGATCAATGAGTTCAAGGTATGGCTCCGCGACAGCAAAAAGTTGTGTTTGGAACCCGCCGAAAAATACACTAGCCTAACCTTTCCACGTCCAACCTCTGCCGATTGGATTATGCGGGATTCAAGGCGGCAGTCTGCTAATTCAACCTGCCCTGCTCGTACTCACCAGCATTGGCCTATTTTCAATAGCTTAGGACGCTGTCATTTGCGCCGGAAGACCTCATTTGCAACCGATTGTGCACCAAATGTGCACCAAATCTGGGTCTGATACCGGAGGAGGAACGCATCGTGCTCTTCGAGGACACAGCGGAGCTGCAACTGCCTCAGACAAATCTCGTCCGTTTCGAAGCGCGGCCCAAGCAGAACGGGATTCCCGCGTGGCCATTCGTGACCTGCTGAAGCCTCGCTGCGGCATCGGCCGGATCGAATCATGCTTGGTGAGATTCGCCGCGAAGAAGCATTCGACCTTCTGCAGCTCCTCAATACCGGCCATGCGGGCACCCTATCGACGATTCAAGCGAACTCCGCGAGGCAGGGTCTTGCCCGCTTCACGAGTTGTGTTTTGCAGAGCGGCGTAGAACTCCCGTGCCGTGACACCAATTATGGCTGCTGCGTTCGCCGCTTGAAGGCAGCGCGTACTCCGTTGTGATGGCGGTTCCAGATTCTCTGACATCCTAGACGACTACGCATTAGGGGCTACCCTTTGCGCGGCGAATATAATTCAGAGTTCTTCAAGACCAAGGGCCACTAGACAATCCTGGAAATGGCTTTGGCAGGTATGAACTTAATTCTCCTTCGGTCCTTCTTGCCATGAATCCGAATTGTCCCTATTCCGGGAATCTTGAACCTGTTGTAGTCGCGGAGCTGTTCCTGGGCTACTTGGCGCATCTTGTTCAAAAGCTTTATAGTGGTAGCCTTAGATTCGTGTAGGTCATCTCCTAACAACACCGCGAGCTGCCCCTTCGTGGCAATCCTTTTTGGCTGGCCTTTCTTTTCTCCCTTTGAGGTCATGTTCAGAACCTCCTCCTCACCACAGTAAGGAACCTTGAGAATCAGCCGCTGACCGTTTTTGTGAGCTGCGATTTGTTTGACCAGTCCATTTCCATCAACCCGCAGAGCGCCTCGAAAGGAGGCCTTCGGTGAACTCCGGTAAGTAGGGAACGGCTCTTTGAAGACCACAAGTTCTCCGCGCTGGCTTGCTTTCCCCCGAAGACGACTGTCCATCAAATGTTTCGGTTTCCATCCAACATGGCATTCTTTAACGGCTTCCAGAAAAGGACCGGCATATACGCCCATCAGTCCGGGCAGAGTCCAAGGGCGAGGCCGGCTTTTCTTGAACCACGCCTTCCAACCCTTCCTTTGGTCGCGCGCCAGATACCGCACAAATGCCCTTCGCTCTTCTGCAGTCTTTTTCAACGTGTCTCTGGCTAGGAGTTCGTGATATCTATCGTGAGTCGCAACGCACAAAGCATCCACCGCATAAACCGCTCCTGGTCCCTTCCGCAGAGTGCATCCGCGATGGCTTTCTCCGCAGGCGAGGTCATGAGAGGTGAAACGACTCTCCTTCTTCTCATCCCACCATTCCTTGAGCATTTCCTTCAAAACATCTTCGAACAGTTCTAAAACGTCTTCCTCCGTAGGCCCCAATTTCACCGGCTTTGAAAATTCTCCTGCCGCCAAACGAGGTATGTGCTTGTGCCTTAGCTTCTCTCTCAAAATTGCCTTAATGCGTTTTGGAGGAATTCCCCTGCCTCTCAAGTCCCCCGCCATAACTAGGTAACGATTGACGTCCTTTGGCCATGCCGCGGCACTCTCCCCAACCGCGCGCGACATAAGATCCCGTACTGATAGATTGCGGATCTCCAGTGCAACACTTTCCGAGACAATGATTTCTATCCGATCCAGGACGAAATAACCAAATAATGAGGCCGAAGCAGGGTCTTTGTGACCACCCCGATGCGCGAGGAAGATTTTTGTTTGACCAAATTTCATCCAGCCGTGAACACAATCCAGTTGTCGACAACAACCGCGCAGTTGTGCTTCAGTTTGGAATTGCTGGATAGTGCGATACTGGTGGGGCGAACTACCTACCCATACCACTGCGTCGATGCATTTCGCAACCATTTCTGACCTCTATTGGAAGCACTTCCGGAGCTCACCCGTTCAAATCGGACAAATCTAAGTTCCCCGGAAGTGAAGGCCCGTTCATACCCGGTTTCCCCAGTCCATAACTAGCTAGAGATTCGCGGACAGAAGAATTCGAATAAGGTGTGATCTTGGAGTCAGCCTGGGTTTTTGGTGTCCGGCTCCAGCGATCGCCCATTCAACGGTTCAAGGGCCGACATTGAAAAGCATCAGCGGTGCCTTGCAGTTCTTCCCGGATATGCTAAGAAGATCAACTTCGCCGAGCAAGCTAAGCAGGTTGCTCCGATCAACGGCTTTGACTCGTACCGTGCTCGTGAATTCTCGCAGGTCGTTCATTTCTTTGACGAAGGCACTCCGCTGTGCGTTGCTCGGTCCTTGGAGGCCCCAAGCCTTTACACCCCTCTCGACCACTGCGAGTTTGCCGAGGATTTCCTTGCTTGCTTCCTCGACATCTTTCTGTCGCGAAAGATCTCCTGCATACTTCCGAAGTCTGCCAAGTCCGGTCAAAACATTCGATTTCATTTCGGCAAAGTGAGCTTCAGTCATGGTGCCCATTTTTCGCCCAGAAGATCTCGGGTTTTGCGGATCTTCCTTTTGGCAATCTGGGTCGTAGGGAGGAAAGTCGACGTATAGCTTCTTCTGCATGAGAGACGTCATCGCCACGTAGGTCGCCTTCGCGCCGTTATCGCACAGCGACTCATCTGCCGCGGCATCGATGGCCACATCAATGGTCCCATCGCTTGAGAGGGAGTGATTGACAGAACTCACCACACTGCCGTCAACGGACGTTCCTTTGAACAGGATGTCCAAGGAAGTCACAACATACCGAAGCACGACTTTGGTAGCAAAGGTCTTCGATACCGACGGAACCGGAACCGAATAGCTATCGCTGTACGCCAGCGGGTCACTGTAAACAGCCTGGATGGATCCGGTATCGGGTAGGCGGATTACATAGCGGTCCTTCTCCGCTTTACTCTCGAACGAAGCGAGCGCCGTGCTCGAGATGACGTCCGGATTGTCCGGAACGAACCGCGGGGCTGGATTAATTGCCGCTTCCGCGGTTGCACCAGTCAAAAGCAAATCGTACAGTCCGGCGTTCTCCAGCAGGCTGCCCGTCGCGCGGAGATACAGCGACGAATGCCCTGTCACCACTGGCGCGATCGCCACGATCTTCTTGTTCGCCGTATCTTTTACGAATGACCACGGGCCCGTGAAGACCAGCTCCAACGTGTATTGCCTCGCTTGCGCGGAACTAACATTCGATTGCGCCTTTTTGGCATCATCGCCGGAACACCCCCAAGTCGACGTCACCGCGCCTACCAGCAGCACGCTCAGAACGCGATTCATAGCTCGCCTCCTAACATTCTCTTCTACGGCGCACCGAGCGCTTCGAAGGATGCCCAAAAATAGGGATGGGTCCACTCCGCTCGGGAGCGTACGGCGACTTGGCCACTGCGCAGCGATTCCGCCACGCTCTTCCCAGAAAACAACGACCGGTAAAAACTTTGCATCAAGACCGCAGCGCTTGCGGAATCCACGTTCCAGCGACTTCCCACCACCTGCGGCACCCCGCCTTGCACGAAGGCCATTCCTAACTCATCCGCTGCCCCGTGTGCCTCGGAAGAGGACGGATCAGTCGCGCACGCCGAGAGGACGGCTAATTCCATGGCTCGGATCCTCTCGGGAGTGAGGAAAGCAGCGTTCAGCAATTTTGGTTGATTTCCGAGGTCGGTATCCGCCAAAACCAGACCGACACCGTCACCGGAAGACATCGCGTGGCCGGCAAAGTGAAACACCTCAACATCACGCATTAAGCTTCCCAGAGCATCTAACGTCGCTTCCTTCCCGTGCACAAAATGAGCCGAACCGAACCCGCGCGCGATGATTTCCGCTTCGCGCTCGGCATCTTCGAGCGGCAGCATCCCATACGACCGTGGTCCCGATGGAACGGACACCGCGACGACCAACGCCTTCGCCGAAGGAGAGATCCCATTCTTCTGGTGCGCTACGCGCCGGTAATACAGACCTGGCGACATGATTATGGGGATCTGATCGACGAGGTATCTTCCGTCGCGAGCCCGAAGCGCCTCCATCGGAACTCTGCCAACAGCTCCATCGGATTCCACAATCAGTTGACGCCTGCCGGAAATCCGTCCTTCGACCGGCTTGATCAATAGCTCATAAAGTCTGCTTCCATCCCTTCGTAGCGCATTCGGATCGGAATCGGAGCTGGAACAGAGATCCACGAACCGGCTTGCCAGAGATTCAATTTCAGAGGCAGATTCAGCTCCTTTTATCGAGATCATCCCGCGGTTGTCGTATGTCCAAATCCAATATTCGTCGCCAAATATCCCGTAGGAAACGACCGTCTCATCCTTCAGTGTTGAAAGCGATGATGCTACCTCATCAAGTCTGGGAAGCTTCAGACCCTCGGCGAAGCTCGCCTCGCTTACGTGGCGGTCCTCCTTCGCCGTAACCGGGAATCCTCCCCCATCCTCCCGATTCCGAAGCGTGGCACCGCGAAACCACTCCCAGATTTCCAGCGCTGATTGGGAATCGCCGCGATCGAGTTCCCTCCGAATCAACTGTCGGTAAGCTTCAGACGCTTCCTCATGCCAGGCACTTCGTTCTCGTTCCGAACCAAGCGTCCTGAGGCTTCGCTCCGCGAGAGAGACGGCGGCGCGTAAGGATCGCTCCGCCTCCGGCAAACCGAGTCCCGATTGCACTGATCCCATGGCTGCGTAATATCGGATAGCCACATACTGGTTTGAAAGGAGATGGATTCCAGACTCGATCAACCGCAGACGTTTGTAAGCGCCAGCCCTGTCTCCTCGTCGAACTTCGAGCTCCGCGAGAGAGGTCTCAGCCTCAATGCGATCATTCTGCGTGGCTTGGCTTTGCGGGGATGCGGAAAACCAGTAAGTCGCCGCAGCAAATTCCCGTTCTGCCACATCGAGCATCCCCGCTGCCAAGGCAGCTTTGGCCATCCAAGAATGAGCCATTGCGCCCAGCAGCGGGTCTTTCCTCGAATCCAGCAAAGCCAACGCCTGGTCCCAGATCGCAACCTGCAAATGCGGTTGCCTTCGGGACTCGGCTGCTGTGTCCAAATCCGTATAGAGGTTATAGCCGAGCATCGGGCGGTAGGTTCCCGACCAGTAGCTGGCCAAGCCCGTATATGCCCGATTCCAGCCTGTGCGGACATCTCCAATCGTTGAAGCCAAGTCGGACGAAAAGCCCAGCCCACGCAGGTAAGCTGAACCATATCCCCGTGTCTTCGCTAGCTCCATCGCATCTTCGATCCTTCGTTGTGCCTCACCGTAATTCCCCATTACGCCCAAGCACATCGCATGCTCAAGTCGAAATTGCACTTGAAGCCACGCGTACGCGCTCCGCTCGAGATCCTCCGACGCCGCGTCCGCAACGCTTAGGCACTTTTCTCCGTCGTGAGACAAATGCAGTGCGTACAACTCTTCGACGCGCGCACTGAGTTCTCCTGCCAGGCTGCCGCCTGCATGGAAAAGGCGCTCCGCTTGCAAGGCTAAACGCAGAGCGGCAACGTAATCGCCGACGTTGCTGGCCTCCCGGCTATGGGAAAGAGCCGCAACCGCTTGCGAAAAACCCTTCGATGATGACGCGGAAAGAATATCGGAAAACCACGGATCGTCGTGCTTCTCGAGAGCTAATTCTGCCAAGAACCCGAGCGCTGCCCGGGATTCCTTACTCAGTTCACCGCCAGCCGCTCCGGTGGCAAAGGCCTCCGGCAACCACTCACGCACTGCCACGTCTCCATATTCTTCGATGCGCGCATCGACGCTGTCTTTCAGGTCCGTCGACGAACCTGCCAGCGCTCGGGCTAGCTCCCGTGAACCCAAGAGAGACGATGAATTTCCTTCCCGGTTCTTCAATCTCTCTCGCAACGCATTCAACCGACGACGCGCATCCTCGGCCCAATCACCCGTTGCATCAACGCGTAGGTATTGCTCCCAGTCGGCAATCGCCTGCGAGTAAAGGAAAACTCTCTCAGAGGCGATGGCCCGGTTGTAAAGGGCAACAGGATCATCTGGAACTTGCGCTAACGCCCTGCCGAGCATTTCAATTCCTTGACCGTAATCGGCCGGCTGCCCGCCACTTGCGGCCCGCTGCACATATGCCGAACCTAAATCGATCAAAAGCGATGGCGCATTTGGCTCCAATTCCAGCGCCCGGGTCAAAGTTCCAATTGCAGAATCATAGTTGCCGTCGAGCAGGTCAGCTCTGCCCTTCGCTTGCAGCCAATCCGCACTCTGCGCGTCCCTAGCCAGGCCCTTGCTGATTCTGGTTTCCGCTTCTAACAAGGAAGGAGGCTTTTCCACATTCGAAAATTGCGAGCCTCGAATTACTCGCACCGGAGCGTACCGCGCGCGAGGGATTCGCAACTCAAAGCTACGCCGCTCTGTGTAGGCTTCGGCAAGCAGTCGCTCGGAATAGCTTGGGCGCGAACGCCACACCAGTCCCGCGCTGAAAGCACCGATCGCCAAAACGCCAATTGCCGCATAGGCCCAACCGAACTTGGGCCAGTGCCATCTCGACGTACGCTCCTCGGGGATGGGTCTTACCAGCGAAGCCAGCCGCTCGGCCAACATTTTCTGCCACTGTGGCCGGCTGCTGTCCAGCGACGCGATTAGCGCGTCTTCCGCCGCAGTTCGCTCCGATCCGAATTCTGTCACAACCTGCCGCAGCTTCGGTCCACAGCGCTCGCATTCTGCGATGTGCTTCATGACCTTCTCGGAATCTTGGTCTCCCAGCAGTCTCCCGGCGAACTGATACAACACGCTCTCGGGGGGACAACCCCCACCGCCCACGGCCAGCCTCTCTGCCGCAATACAAACGAGCATCCGATGGCTTTCCCTCTCCATCGAAAGCAGCCTCTGGCAGGCCTCGCACGCGGCCAAGTGTTGCTGGGCTTCCGCCAGAAGCTCCTTAGTCCCGAGGCCTGCGGTATCAGCGGCCTGGACGCCTAGTAGCTGATCGATCTGCTCGTTGCTTAAGTGTTTTTCTTCTCCGCTCACTGCTCTTACTCCCCACTACAACGATTCGGTTGGACGTATCCCTTCCACCGACCCGCTCGAGGATGCTTGCCCGTGCCTCTGTGATGTGAGCTCTCGTCGAACTACTCGGGTCAGGCGCAAAATCGTGCTTTCCACGCCTTTCGTGCTCAGCCCAATGGTTGGGAGCGCTGCGATTCCGCTGGCAGACAGTCCCGCGCGGTAATAGAGCCAAAATATGCGGCGATCGCGCTCAGCATGCGATCCCGACGTCGTGCGAGCAAGGCAGGAAGCGACCTCTTGAATTAGCATCTGCCGCTCCATAGTAACCGGCGCGCCCGAACTGGGGACAATCTCTCCCGAGCCTGAGGTGTCGATCGAAGACGTTGTCGCTGACCCTCCTCGTTTTTCTGCGCGAAGCGCCTTGAAATGATCGTGCACAAGGTTCGCGGTAAAGACTTTAATGAAACCGTAGACGGCATCTTCGTGTGCGGGCTTGAAATTCTTTAAGACCTGAAGGCGATCATCGCAAAGCTTTAGATAGGTCTCTTGAATTAGATCGTCGACCAGTTCCGGGGTGGCGTCGGTCCAGGAGCGCGACACGCGCAAAACAACACTGGCAATCAATGGCTGAAAACGCCGCACGAACTCCGCCCACGCGACGGCGTCGCCTGTTTTGACGCAAGCCTGAAACAGCCCCTCTGCGGAGATTGCCCGGTAATCCACTTCGCCAATAATCTCCAAGTTTCTGGATTGTATCTTACAAGTGGCGAGTACTTAAGCAATAAGAACCGCTTAGGCATGAGTTGTAGAGGGGACTTCCGAAGAAAAGTTGCGTTCCGTTCTCTCCGATGACCATGCTCCACAACCCTCCGACGTCGCCTCGCCTATTGCACTGCATCCCTGGGCATTTTGCGAAAACCCACCAGCCCACAAAAAGGGTTCTGCGTCGATTTCTCGTTTTTCAATCCAACGACCATTTACAGGGGCGGAGCGTAAACAAAGAAATTAGAAAGACGAGGGCCAGGTATGCACTTCAAAGGGTTCGTTCGCGGCACTTGCATTCTCGTGATCGTGGCCTCATCTGCCCAGCTTCTGTCGGCACAGGCGCCCAAGGAAATCACCAACGCCCGGATAGACGACATTGCTGCCAACTTCACTTCCTTGACGGTCACAGACTGCGCCAGCAGCTGCGACGGTAAACTCGTGAATATTTCTGTTCGTGACACGGCAGCACAGAAGGAACTGAAGAACTTCAAGAAAGGCGACCACGTCTCTGCGCAACTTGGCAACGATAACGGCCAGTCTCTATTGCAAACTATCAGCATCCGAGCACTGCCGGTTTCTTCGGGGACACGCATCCTGGTGCTAGTAGTCACCGCTGCGGTCTATTTCTTTATCACGGCACTCCTAGCGAAGTTCCATCCGCTCTCCTTCGTCCTCGGCTTGGACAAAAGATACAGCAATTCTAAAGTCCAGCTTGCCCTGTGGTTCTCAGTAGTCATCATCACCTACATCGCCGCGATCTACCTCCGCGCCGCAGAAGCTGGCGCCGAGTTTCTGGGTGGTGTGAACATTCCGCAAAATCTCCTTCTCATGTCCGGAATGAGCGCACTGACCTTCGGTGGGGCGAAGGGAATTACCACTAGCAAAGTAAACAGTGCGGTGCAGGCTCGACTGACCAGTCCAAAGACCTCTGCGTCCGCACCGAGTTTTTGGAATCTCGTCCAGAACGATGACGGTTTTTTTGACATCGGCGATTTTCAAATGTTGGTCGTGACGCTCTTGGCTGCGGGCATGTACTTGGTCCTAGTCTTCAACTTCTTGGGGTCCGTTGAAATGCGCAAGGTCGCTGACCTTCCGAACGTAGATACAACCATTTTGGCCGCGTTCGGCCTTGGCCATGGAGCGTACTTGGCAAAGAAGGCGGCCGGGAATGCAGGAGACTCCTAGTTTTCCTCGAATTGAGAATTGCTTCTTGGAGGATTCACAATGCAGCAAATTACTCGGGCTGTCTATTTGGTGGATGACGGCGAGGATGTAACAGTCGAAATCGACGCGACCAAGGTCGGCAACTTTGCATCCTTCACGGTCGACGGTGATTCTAAATCACCCGTCTCAACAACACCTCTCACCTACCGTTTTACCGCCTCGCTCGAACCTGGAAACACCCATCACGGAATGATTACGTGCTTCTTTCCGGGCACTGCCCCGGACGACGCGACCTATCAGGTCTCAGTTTCGGGATCCAACGGTGGCGGCAAGTTTGAAGGCTCAGACATCGTGAAGACAGACGCAAATTGGACTCGCGGCATCGAATTTCGCCGCCCTAGCGCTGGCTCTGACAACTAATCCGTCGTCACTACGTTTTATGTAGGAGGGCAGTGTGCTCGGAAAACCATGGCAACAGCAACTAGCCAGGTCGATTGGCCCGCAACACTATCGATTCTGCCTCTTGTCGATCGGACTTCTCTCGATGACAGCCGTAGCGCTTGCTCAGGACGGTTCTGGGGCACCACAAGCATCGAATCAGAGCAAACCGGTGTGCGGCGCCGGTCAAATTGGCGCACCTCCTCCGACGCTCAGCCACGAAGTTCTCTGCACCGCGTACGACATTGTCCATAAGAAACAAAACGGCAATCCCGACCCTTCCTTATTCACCGAAAAATCAGATGAGCTGACTCTTTTGGCGTTGGCGGAAGGGCTCGCGCCACAGGCAAAGAAAAAGGCTTCCGAAATCAAGCGTAGCTTGATCACAACCCAACAAGAGACCTCCCGAACCGACAAGCAGAACGGCGCTTCACCTAGGTCTCAAGGTTCCACAACCCTCGCCGAGAAACCCAATTGGGTTGACCTCCTGGGGGTGGCGATTGAAAACGGAGCCGTTCAAAAGGAAGTAAGCGGATCAACGCTGACTCTTAGCTCCTCGCTTTATGCATTGACTACTCCGGGCAAAGGGGATACCGCAACGAATTACCAACAGCATGGGGATCTTACTCGAGTCGGAGCATCAGCCAGTTTCAATATCACGACCCAGGATAATGTTCTGGCCAATGCAACCCGCCGGCAACTCGCGGAATGGTCCGTAAACCTCCGCCTTACACCGGATCGTACCACTCGGTCTGGGCGTTTCTATGAATTCTGGAGACACAATGTTGAGGCCAAGATCAATGCGGAAGCGGTCGTCATAACGGAGGCTGAGGCAAGCATTTTCAGGAATGAGACCGAACTTGTGCGCCGTCAGGTCGAAGACAAGTTTTTCAATACCCATGCAACCGCCGCTAGGCCGCTGGGAGCAGGATTCGTTAAGGATTACCTTGATCAGAACTCTGGGTTATCCGATGAAGAACTTTGGGGTGGCCTAACTAATGAAATTCTCACCCATTTGAAGGCCGAAATATCAGACCGAGTCGATTCCTTCAGTCTGGACCCTGCAGCAAAGGCCAGGATTGTGGCTGTCGTTATCCCGGCGTTGGCCCAGGCCCATCTCCAGGCGCAAGAAGGATTGAAGGCCGTTGACGATGAGGTAAAAGCACTCGAAAGCAAGGCCGTGGCGAGCTTCCGGTATACCAACGTCCGGGATACGACGTCTGGAACTTACTCCGTGCTCAAGTTTCTCGTAGAAAAACACACGTCAGATGCAATGAAGCTTGATTTCAATCTCGCAGGTTCTCTTTACAGCAGCCCGAAGCCAACGCTGAATCAACAGACTGTTAGGGACTATGCGACCGCTTTGTCCTGGGAGGGTAGGCTTGGCAAGAGTCCGTTCGTGTTGCAGGACGAGGATCAAAGCCAAGTGACCTTTTCGATCGCGGGGCGTTATCAGCGTCTGCTCGAAAACAGGCATGTCACTGGCAAGAAAGCCGATATTGCCTCGGCTGAGGCGAAGCTCACTATCCCGCTGTTCTCCGGCATGACTCTTCCGCTTGCACTCACCTATTCGAATGCCACTGAGTTAAGCAAAAAAGACCACGTGCGCTTCAATTTCGGCTTTAATTTCGATAGTGACAAGCTTTACAGATTGCTTCAATTCAAGAAGTTAGTTCAGTCCAGTGCTCCCTAACGACACAATGTTTAGAGCTTGGGTTAGGTAAATGCCAAGGACGCTCTGAAGGCCGTGCTCGCGGTAACTATGCCAACGCATTCCTCCAGGTGTGAACGTTCGTCGTCGCTAGCCCGTGGGATCTTAGGGCTCTCAGCGGCGACAAAAGCGCGTGCACTCTCGCAGTCTAACCCTTTGTATTAGGAACTAGTGTCGTGATAACTCAACGCCATTCCTGCCGGGGTGCTCCATGGCAAAGCTGCGAAACATCATTGTAAATGCTACGAGCGTGACTAAGGTCCTCCAGAACCATGAGGGGGTCTCTCAAAAACAAGTTCAGGAAGCCACGAGCGATCCTGTTGAGCAGGCTCGCCTCATTGCCGGTCTCAATAACGCACTGATAGAAATTGTCGACCATGAGGAAACGCCCGATGTGCTTTCCTCTCCACCAAGCGAACTTGCCTCACAGCTGCAAACCTTCTTGGCACAAAAGGCCGCTGAGGAAAATAAACCAATCGCCCGAGAACTTCCAGGCGGCGGCGTCGAAGCCAAGTTCGATTCCAAAGACTGGCTCGGATGGGCCAGAAGCTTCTTTACCTGGGTTGGCCGATTCGACTATGCCAAATGGCTCACTGCTCCTCCAGATCCCCAAACCCTTCCTGAAAATGCACGGATCGCTCTCCTGGCTGACTGGGGTACGGGACTCTATGGCGCTCCCGCGTCAGCCAAATGCATTAGCGCGACGAAACCCCCATTTACCCACGTAATCCACCTCGGCGATGTCTACTATTCCGGAACCGAGCACGAGATTGATGAACGATTTGTCGCCTTCTGGCCAAGCGTCGGTGGGGCCATCTACCGCGCGTGCAACTCAAATCATGAAATGTATTCCGGAGGCCACGGCTATTTTGAGAAAACCCTCCCACTGTTCGGACAGCAGGCAAGCTACTTCGCCTATGAGAATCAGGACTGGATACTCGTGGGCCTCGACTCTGCCTACGAAGAACATAGCTTAACCAAACAACAGCTGGGCTGGCTGTCCTTAATTCTTCAAGATCCCAAACGTTCCAAGAAAAAACTGGTCTTGCTATCACACCACCAACCCTACTCTCTCCTCGACAACCAGGGACCCAAGCTCATAAGCTTCCTGCGCTTGCTTTTGGACAGTGGCCGAATCTATGCATGGTACTGGGGACACGAACATCGCTGCGTCATCTATGACCGCCATCCGGAGTGGAAACTCGCCGGGCGCTGTATCGGGCACGGAGGGTATCCCTACTTCCGAGACACCAAGGAATTGAAGAAGAGGAAAGCGGTGAAGAAGACCGGCGCCAATGGTTCAACCTGGTTTCAGTTGCAAGGTAGCGAGCTATCCGCCGATCAATCCCGGGTTCCTGGCGGCCTAAGGATTCCGGGCGGATTGGTCCTCGACGGTCCGAATCCTTATTTGGAGGATGAAGCCGATAAGTACGGTCCACACGGCTACGTTACGATCGAATTCGAAGGCAATCGGCTGTTCGAGACCTTCTACACACCGGTCGAGCCTGGCCCGGCTGCGGTCAAGATTGTGGCTCGCCGCGCCGTTTAAGCTAGCCCATGGATCCTTACAACAATCTGTACGACCGAGCGATGCGGGCCATTGCCGGGCGTCCTATCGGTTCCGTCGTCGAAAGAACGCGGGCAATCGTGGCTCCGCCCTTGAAAGATCTGGAAGGAGATGCAAAAGCCGGACTAGCCGCGCTCAAGGTCGGCGCTAGGCCTACGGCAGAACAGGTTGCGGCATTGCAAGCCATTGTCCGCGCGATGCGGCCTTCAGCTCTCTCTAACGCCGGTTCCGTTGACCCGTTGCCAGAACCAGCGCGACCGGTCTTTTCGGAATGGCCGGATTTCGCGCGGTCGATCGTCCCTTACCTCTATACGATTGGCCGAGTGGATCGTAAGAGCCAGCCGCCCTTACCTTCCGAACCTTATGGAACGGGTTTTCTAGTTTCCGAAGACTTGTTTTTGACCAACCATCACGTGGTCACACAGCTCTCTGGCGGCACCGACGTGATTAACGCTGGCGAGGTGGAGATTCGCTTCATTCAAGAATATAACGATCGGGACGAGCCGCCTGTGCCCGTCGAAGGAATATGCGCGTTTCATCCGGAAGAAGATGCCGTTCTCATGCGCCTTACTCCTACCGGTGAGCTACGAAAACGCAAGCGCTTGGCCTGGACCGAAACCCCGGCTGTCGAGGGCACCCACGTCGCAGTCGTCGGCTATCCATTTCCAGACACATCTCGTAATCCCCTGTTTATGGACCAGATTTTTGGCAACAAACTCGGCGTGAAGCGTTTGGCCCCCGGTGAACTCCTAGGCGCCCGAAAAAGCTCCATCTTTCACGATTGTTCCACACTCGGGGGAAATTCCGGTTCTCCTGTCGTGGACATGAAATCCTGTTTGGTTGCGGGACTTCATCGCGACGGCTTTTTTCTCGCGCGCAATGAGGCGGTATGCACCGAAGTGCTTCAGGACTTTGTCTTAACCGCCATTCGAGGATGATATGGCCAAGTGGGCGCTCATTATTGCAATTGAAGATTATCCGAAGATCTCCACGGACTTTAACAAAACACTGCCAGGGACCAACAAGGCAGCCCAGGACTTTCTCGATTGGGTCACGAAGGTAAAGATGGTTCCCGCGGAGAACGCACTCGCCTGCGCGGGGCCAGGGTGTCCTTGGCGGACAAGCGGCACCGCTCGCAACGAAATCCGCGACGCCTTCACAGAGATCGTCACCAAATCCCGTTACGCTGCCGAGGAGTTGTACATTTTTTTTTCGGGGCATGGACTCGGGTTCTCCAAGGATCCTAATGAGCCGGCGATTGATGTCCTGATCGGTTCGGACTTCGTCAACCCTGCCGCCAGCGGCGGCGCATGTCTCATCTTCCAAGAGATCAAGGAGAGTCTCCGGATCGCGCTTGGGCCGGGTAAGCATTTCTACTTCATTGATGCTTGCCGGAATCCTATGAAAGTTGGTGACATTCGTCCGGCCAATTTGGACGTGGTCTGGGGGCGCTCTGGAAAGGCCAACGCAACGACATACGTGCTCTTCTCCACCGCACCAGGAGACGTAGCTAACGTGAGTTCTGCTTTCGGCGCGGCACTACTCGAAGCCCTCAAGGGGTTGGAGCGGGCCAAAACCTGGGTTGGTGGCAGGATGTACGTCACGTTCGAAACTTTGTGCGCATACGTTCAGCTTGTGCTCAACAAATTTGACTTAGACCCTGAGAAACGAGGACCGGCCGACGGCAAGATCGTTGAATTAGTTCCCGTCCCCATAAGCACGTGCGAGGTCGAGGTCATCAACGCTACACCTAATGATAGTTTCCTCCTCAAAATTGCCGATATCCGTCAAGCGCAGCGGGGGCCTGTGAATTTTCAAGGGGCGAAAAAGACTGTTCCAGTGCCCCCCGAAGATTACGTCCTCGATTTGACGACAGCGTCAGGTGTTCCCGTACCCCAAGTCTCTCCTCCCGCCAGCCCCGATGGAGTCGATCTTTACGAGAACCGAAGAGTCCAGTTCCAACTCTCTCCTCCCGGCGCCGTGCCTCCGGCAGCATCACCGCCACCTCCAGCCGAGACCTCTCAGGTTCGCGTCTTTGGCGTTCCTAACACAGATCTGTTCCTTCACGAGATCTCGACAGACTCGAAAGTGGCGATTCCAATCACACAAGAGCAGTTCGTCACTGCGCTCAAGCCAGGTTCGTATAAGGCTTCCATGCGCGACGGAAATTTTGTCCTTGCCACACAGGATTTTGTGCTCCGACCGGCTTCAACCATCACTCTTGATTTCAAACCGGCAGCCTCAAGCGGCGCCCATCTCTCACTGTTGAACACCCTTCCCACGAGTGGGCCGCTCGTCAACTTCTCGGAAACTCTTAGTGACGTTCCTGACTGGAGTCTAAGCCTTTGGCTTGCGCTTGTTGGCGCTTCTCGCATCCTGGCAGCGCCGGATACCTTTAGCAAACTCAGAGACCTCCCCCTTGAAAACTTCGACCACACGAAGCCAGGACAGTCCGCTCTGTACGTTCTTGCGGGCGAACGAGACTCCAACGAAACCCCCGTCTGGGCCACCGGAACCTCTCCTTCATGGAAGGCAATGCAGCCCGTCAAGGGCGTGGCCGGACTATTCCAGCAACAGATCGAATTTAAACCTGGCCCGCTCTTGGTGACCTACGGATTTGGCGGCCAGACAATGACGGTCCAGGCCTACGGACTTCCGAACCGCGCCACGCTGCTGACATTCGCCAACCAAGAACGAATAGGTCGACAAATCCAGCAGTTTGTATTTCCGATCCATTCCCTCTGGAAGCAAATTTCCGAGAGAGAGCTAGACTATTTGAAAATGACGCAACCGTTGCCACGCGTGCGATACATGTCAACCGCGCAGAGACTCTTTGCGTTGCAGTCTCCCATCGAAGGGCAGGCATACAAGCAGAGTGACCACTTTTGGTTGGATCTTCTATACCACAAATGGCTAGACCCGATCATGGCGCTGATCGCTTGCTATGAATTGATCCGTCGAGGCGCAGTCGACAATCACAAAGTGGAAATGAGAGAAGTATTGTCAAATATGCGAAAGTATTTTCCAGGTATCCCAGATACCGAAATTATCGCCAAGCTTCTTGGGGAACCGAATCAACTCAGCAACAATCCTCCCCTGCTGCTCGACGGATTGCTGGCCCTCAGCAGGCGCGAAGGTTTGCCCTTGCCAGCAGCCAACTTGGAATTTAGCGGCATATGGACGATGTGGCGCAATGCTCTGTTGCTGCCTGGTGTTGAGACTAGCCGTCAAGGACGTGCTGCAACACGTACTGCAACTAGTTAGGAGACGTCGACCTTCCGAGCCAAGAGGAAAAGAGGAAACACTTTCGTCTTTCGCCGATATGTGCTTGGGGATTATCCCAGGATTAACTTTGCCAGCCTGTTGTGAACACACATCCAACCGCCCAATTGTTCTAAGCGCGATCCAGAAGGACCGACTTAAGGAAATGTGAGTCGGAACATCGCATGCCGCGCGTCAAGGAGGCCCTCCGTTGGCGTCGCGGTCGCCGACATGGTATTGATCCCTCTCAGCCTCAGCATGACGATTGATAGAATTACAATACAGTTCGTCGTGTAGAAAGCTGGTTCAGCTCCGAAGTGATCCCGCAGTCTTGCCTTCCGAATTAAATCTCGCTAAAGCATTCAGCTCAGAACCGAATCCCACATTCCTGCCAGCGGTGACCGGCGCCAGATCCAACTGATACAGTCTTGTCTTTGCTCACTTCAGGCCTCAGAACTAGCTCAAGCGTGCGAACTTGTTGGTTAGAAGAGCGAGCAAAGCGCCTAACATGAGATAGCCCACTGTTACCTCCAAAGCGATCAATCCTCTTCCAAGGCCGGAGACAGGCGTCATATCGCTAAAGCCTAACGTCGTGAATATTACGATGCTCAAGCAAAAAGCATCTAGTATCTTTGGACGTTTTAGCGTCGTCGTGCTCTGTGCAAGCCGTTGCGTACTTTTAGCTCTCACCCCATCTTTCAAAGTGGCTTTGGTGTCTTGGGCGTCGTCAACTAGTTTTCTCGAGTCTTGCCGTTCCCGCTGGTCAGCATCGTGCACTAAATCACTTTTGTCTTCAATTGCAGTATATTCCGGCACCGCGAAAGACAGCCTTGTAAACGCCAACGCGAAACCGAGTGCAATTGTGAGAGAAACACAACTCCATCGTGTCAAGCTCTGACCGAAGGCCGAACTGATACCCCACAAACGAAAAAGCCCACTTTTCAAGCGTGACGAACGTACACGTTTCTCAACCTCAACTAAGTACTGCGCATCTGCAATGGATCGCCGCAATGCGGGAGGAAGCCCTTGCACATCTTGAATCGGATGCGTGGGCACTGGGTCCTGGATGACAAGAGAACCAGACCAAGATGCGATCGGAGCCCGAAACATCCACAACGGGTTTGTTATCTTGCATCCAAAGAGAACAACGCTCGTGAGATTAACGTTGGCAAAATCCACGCTATCCACGAGGGCGTCACTGAGATCGGACCCTGTAAGGCTAGCTCTCGACAATTTTGTCCTGCGAATGATGCTTCTCGTCAGATTGCAGTTTTCAAAGTTGGCCTGATCGCATTCCGCCTCGCTCAGATTTGCTCCTGTCCCGATGGCTCCGGAAAAATCCGCGGCACAGAGCATCGATCCCCTCAAATCGGCGCGCGCCAACTCAGCTCTTCGAAATAGTGCCTGCCGAGCTTGGACACCGCTTAACTCCGCATCTTGCAAACAGGTCTCTACTAACAGGGCTTGATTTAGGACAGCGCTTGTAAATCGACACCCCGCACACTTTGCATTGCTCAGCTGAGCGCGACTCAAATCCGCCTTCACCAGGCACGCCTTCGTCAGGTCCGCCCCAAACAAATTGGCGTCGCGCAAAATCGCTTCCTCCAGGTTTGATCCCGAGCAATCCGTTCCCGACATGTCAGTCGCCGTCAGATTTGCGTGTGCCAAATCAGCTCCAGAAAAGCACGCGCTCTTTAGCGGTACGTTGGAGAAATTAGCTCCCCGAAGCATCGCTCGTCTAAAGTTCACAGAATCGAGCACTAGGCCGCGGGCATCCATCAACTCCAAATCCGGCAGCACGTCCGGATGGCTCAAGCGCCAACGATTCCAGGCTTCTACGCCCTCTCGTAACCAATAGACGTGTTCGGAGTTAGCCATTGTTCGCCTCTTCATACTCACTATCGAATACTCAGTTCGCGGTCTGTTCGGAACTTCCTGCTAATCTCTCGTATTCCACGCGGCCTCCTATCACCGTCACTAATACGCTCAAGTCCTTATCGAGAATAACTACATCCGCGTCCGCACCTACAGTTAGCTCACCTTTGCGTTTCTCCAGGCCCAGAAGACGAGCGGGCCCCCGACTAGCCATAGATACTGCGTCGATTAACGTGCAGGCTGTGAACTGAACCATGTTTCGCACCGCGCGATCCAACGTCAAGACACTCCCAACCAAAGTCCCATCCGGCAGCCGTGCCGATTCACCGTTTGTTGTGATCTTTCGATTGCGGAACTGATATGTACCTGCCGGGAGTCCTGTGACCGCTGAGGAGTCAGTCATAAGAATCAACGATTCAAGTCCTTTCATTCGATATGCAAGGGCAACCATTCTAGGATGAACGTGAATTCCATCCGCAATCAGTCCTGTCGTGAAGCCACTCTCACTCAATAAGAACCCAGCCAATCCGACTTCGCGGCCCTTCATCGGCTCCATCGCATTAAACACATGAGTCCCCCAACGGAGCCCTCTTGCCTTTGCATCCACCAGCGTTTTTTCGCCCGCCGTGCTGTGACCAACCCCCACAACGATCCCACGTCTTGCGAGGAGTTCAATCAGAGCGAGAGCTCCGTCCAGTTCTGGTGCTAGTGTTACCATGCGGATCAAGGGATCTGTTGCGAATTCCTTTCCGCGGATGGCCGCAGGAGCACTCAGATACTCTTCGGGGTGGCCACCTCTCATCGTCGGATTGAGGAACGGCCCTTCCAGGTGGACACCAAGCACGTCAGTACCGGGACCCATCGCGTAACGACGAATATTACTAAGCACCTCAGGATAGGCATCGAGGGGGAGGCTTGTCACGGTTGGAACAAAGCTCGTGATGCCAAATTGAGGCAGATGGGTTTTCAGCTTTTGAACCGCAGTGGCATTTGATTTTACTTCCTCACCAAATCCACCATTAATTTGAACGTCGACGTAGCCCGGAACGCAAATCTGATCGGGCGCCGATTTTATTATTCTTTTCGCGGATTCATAAGTTTGTGGCAACGGACCATCACCGATCTCGGCAATTTTCCCACTCGCATTCGCCACTAGAAATCCATAGCGCACTCTTCCATCGTGCCTAAGCAGCGGTCCCTCAATAGCTATTTGACCTTCGCTAACCATGCAGTGCCTCCCTAAGTTGCACGACTGCCTGATCCATTCCCGTCTACTCAAGTCTTCTAAGCGCTGATTTTAAAACTTTGCCCGCAGAATTCTTTGGCAATTCAGCAACGATCACAATCTGTCGCGGCGCCATGTAGTGAGGCAGATCTTTCCGACAGCAACGCATTACAGTGCTTTGAGTGAGCTGAGTACCAGGTTTGAGCACGATGTAGGCTTTTGACGCTTCGCCGAGCGTCCGGTGTGGAACCCCAACAACCGCAACTTCTAGTACGCCGGGCAGTGCTTGAATGCAGTTTTCTACTCTCTGAGCACTAAAGCGATGTCCGGCAGCTTTTATGAAATCCTCTTCGCGATCAACGATGTAGAAATATCCTTCCTCGTCTCGAAAACCCATGTCGCCAGTGTGAAGAGCATTCCCTCTAAACCTAGCGCGCGTGGCGACCTCGTCCCGCCAATACCCCACTGTCACGTTATCACCTCTTGCGACGATCTCTCCCGTCTCCCGTTCTATCGCCTGAGTTCCATCCTCCTTTAATACTGACAACTCGACTCCGGGTACTGCCACCCCTACCGAGTCAATTTTGTCGCTGAGCCGGTTCGCAGGCAGTACAGTCAGTCTCGCAGTTGCCTCGGTCTGACCATACATTAAGTAAATCTTTGCTTGGGGAATAGCTTCCTGCAGGGCTTGTACGTACATCGGCGCCAGCCGTCCTCCTGCCTGTTGAATGTAACGCAGTGATGGCGTCGGATGTGCGCCAAAACTTCCTGTCCGGGACAGGACTTGGAACACGCTCGGTATGCCTGCCAGGCTACTACATTCCAATGACGACAAGACGTTAAGAGCTCTTCCCGGAGCGAAGGTACCGGAATAAATCGCTAGCGAACCACCAACTCGCAGGTGCGTGTGTAACAGTGAGGTACTAAAACAATAAGAGAATGGCATCACGCATAGCATTCGATGGTCTGCCGTAAGGTGTAGCGCCTCCACAATCGACTTGGTATTAGAGACTATGTTTCGGTGGGACACTTGGACTGCCCTTGGTTCGCTGGTAGACCCCGAGGTCAACATCAGCGAGGCCATATGATCCTTGGACCCGAGCAGTGGCAGATCACGCGCCGGTGATTTGCGAATAGCTCCAATTCGAGAAACGTAGCCGAGCCTAAGAGGATCTTCGACGAATGCGAAACCCCCGGCCTCCAGCGAAGAAAGCTGATCCGCATATTTCTTTTCGACGAAAATGAACTCGCATTCCAACCATTTCAACAAGGAAGGGATCTGAATTGCCATTATCCTCGGGGGAAGCGGGGCCACCACGCCTGAGGCATAGAGAACACCCAAGTAAGCTTCAATCCAGAAGACCGAGTTATCTGAGAAGATGGCCACATGATCGCCGGGTTCTAACCCAGCTGTTTTCAGGAGCGATCCGGCTCCCGTAGCCGATTCTATAAGTTCGCCGTAGGTTATACGCGCTTCGTCACAGAGCACGGCCGTGCGCCCGCTCTCCGCACGTTCAAAGATGAATTCAAAGGCGTTCATAATCACTACCCGAACGCACTCGCTCGGCACCTACAAGTTAGATCCCAAGCCCCGATTCCCACGATGTGGCACTTACACACCACAACTCATGTGGATCTGGCCATAATATCTTCAACAAAGTTAGCGTCATCCATTTGTGCCCCACACTTTGGGCCCTTATCTGTCTCTTTTCTTGTCCAACGTACCCCGCTTCGACATAGACCCAACACGTGGTCCTAATAGGCATCAGCCTCCGGAATTAACTTCGCGTGGTCCCCTCAGAATTTCAGTGAGCCTTACAAGCTCGCGAATCGATTGCTCTGGTATTTCAAGATTCAGCATGCCGCTAGGGCCCGGAAGGCGCACTTCTAGTCCACAGCCGTAGTAGAGTACTGTATGACATCCAGCGAGATTACCTGCAATTACGTCGGTGGGACGATCTCCAATGACCACTGCCTCAGAGGGTTCGACGTTCAGTTGGCGACACAATTTCAGCAGTGATGTTGGCTGTGGTTTCGCGGAAAGACTTCCTGGTTCATCAACAGTTACGCGCTCCCAAGGAATCCAACGGCTCAATTCCAGGCGATCAAACTTCTGCTTTTGGCGAATGCCATTGCCTGTTGTGACGATGCCTGCTTTGATTCCCTTCGTTCTCAGACCGTCGAGAAGAAATTCAGCCCCACTATTCATTCTTAAGTGCTCAGTCATCACCTCTTCGTATCGCGCAGCCATTGAGTCGCAATGGGCTATAGACGGTTCTGGACGTCCCAACGATCGGCATAATGCGCTGAAGATTGCCACCCGATTGTCGGCCGAGTAGTACCACGTCAGCCTCTGCCAAGCGTCTTGTGCTCCATTCAATTCGAGAGATGCCTTCAATTCGAGAAATTCGCGCAGAACAGCGTCACGTGCACTGAGAACAGAATCTCTGGTCGCCACAAGGGTGTCGTCGAGGTCGAAAATCGCCAGCTTGATTGAAATCATTCTTATACCCGCGCTCTCCTATGAAGAGCTCCTTCAATCAAACGTGGCGCGCGATCACTGTAGATGGAATTAGGCGGCACATCTCTTGTCACAATTGCTCCCGCACCAACCACCGAGTTTCGACCTATCGTTATCCCGTCTAATATGATTGATCCACCGCCAATCCACACGTTGTCCTCGATGGTGATTCCCCTCGCACGGTCTCCTTGCAGCATGTAGGGCAGCTCAAGATTGGCAAAGATGTGATTGCTAGCAATGACTTGGCAGTGTGCTCCAAATATGACGTACCGCCCTATTTTTAGACCTCCACCGCCGTGAAAGACACAAAACTGTCCCACAGCGCAAGGACCTGCGATTTCAATAAATCCACCATAAGAATCAAGATAACAATATTCCTTTATGTAAGATTCCGGTCCTAACAGAAGTCCAAATCGCCGTTCATCGCTCCGACCGTTTAGGATTGTTCCGCGTTTTATGACCGTATTAGATCCGACGCTGACCCTGTCAGCATTCCTTATTTCCACGCCCAAATCTATTTGATAGGGGGATTCCGTAGTTCCAAGAATTGTCCTGAAATAGTATCTTGCGATCAACCGCCGGCACTTTGATAGACCACTTGCGGCTACACCGACGGCTCCGCTCAATAAGGCAGTCGCCATCCAAGCACCTCTCGCATATCTTCCTCCGTTGGAATAGGACTTAAATGGGGTTCAAGTCTTCGAAGCAAATCGGAGAGATTTTGAGCACCAGTAGCTGTCAGAAGACCCTGAACAATTCGCTTGCGCAAAGCTGGATCACGCTCCATAACAAGAGCCTTCGCAAGTTCCGCCACTCTTGGCGGCTTGGCTTCCGCAAGAGACCCGACAAGCTTGCTGCGATGTTCGAACGGAAGGAGTCCGCCCCCGCTATACCATATGATCTGTCGCATACTTCACGTGGAACTGGCCTCGCCAGCTAGTCGCGCCGCACCCCATAGGCGGGCATCAACCATCTGCGCTTGCAGCAATATAGTGTTGTTCCAAGCTCCGCTCCAAGTAAACCGTTCGGCGGCTTCGATTGCCTTCGAAAAGTATCGAGGGATGCTTTGGATCATGTCGCCCCCAAGAATTACCGTCGGCGGATTCATGATTGTCATTAAAGCCCCGATGGCAATTCCGAGGTAACGAGCTGCTTCATCAACAGCTGCAACGGCAAGGGGATGTTCATCAGCCACTGCGGTGGCAATCTCCGTCACCGAAACTTGACTCAAATCGCGAACTGCGGCGAGGACACGATTGAACTCAAGCGACGATTCCCGCTTACCGAGCGCCTTATCTTTAGCACTACGGAATTCCGTAACAATCTGACGTGAAATCGCCTCTCTTGAAGCATAGCTCTCAAGAGGACCGCGGGAACTGAATGTTTCGCTTATCGGCCCGGCAGGGTCTATCGTCATCCTGCCAACGTGCCCCGCGGCTCCTCCCCCAAGATATGGCTTACCGTTAACGAAGAGCGCGCAACCTATTCCTTCACTCACCAGGACATAAGCGAAATCCCCGAACCTATCGAGACTATCCGACGCCCGTAAACCGTGACTCTTGCCCACTCCAAACCTGACCTCCCCGACAGCCGCTGCATCCGCGTCGTTGACGATAGTGGCAGTCACTCCATATCTGTCTCTCAGGAAGCCTGGAAAATTGAATGCTTCGTGAATACCGAGTCTGGTCGATTTCAGGACCACACCGCTCTGAAAATTAATTGTTCCAGGCGCGGAAACAGCTATCGTATGGATCTTCAGCTCGAGAATCGCCTGGAGTTCTCGCACATACTCCCCGACTAGAGTACCGATCGCAGCGCCTGACTTCAGGCCGACTGCTTGGCGGGCATCCCTTGGAGGAAATTTCACAGGAAGTAAGCTCATTTCGCGGGAATCGGACTTCCAGTCAAAGGCGGCGGCAGCCCCGACAGTATCCAAAGCGATGCTGAGGATGGTGGTACTCATTGATTGATCGGAACCAGAACCTCGCCACCTGTCCTGACCATGGTATGGCGGTTTACCGAGAGACTATCTAGATTGGGATCATCTAGAGGTCATGTACCGTGAATTAGAACGAAATCCCTGCATAAGATCAAGCAGAACGAATTTGCCCTCCGAACCAATCGAGTTTTCTATTGCCTACGTTTAATCGATCGACATCGACGTTCTGGTCCGGATCACCACCGAATTGACTCGATAGGTTGCGAGCTCAGGTCAAAACAACACTCGGGTAATGGAACGATTCGCGTCTGGGTCAGGTGCGCTAACTTAATGGTAGTAAATTCATGCTTAGCATTCGGCAGGGAACCGAATGGCGCCATTCATCTGTTAACCGAAGGGTTGCAAGTTCGAGCCCTTCCTCTAGAACACATCCTTACTCCCACCGACCGTCCACAGTGTTTCAGAGTGCAGCCCTGCACCCCTCGCGGGAGCTACAACCCGTACAAAGCCAGTGCCCGTTCGACTCGCCCAAGATCAAAATGATGAATGCGAAGAATTTCGAGGTAGCCTAGCTTATCCCCCATGCACAGCTTGTGGTCTGCTTCGAGTTTGTAGCCGTGGCAGGTCCCGCAGATGCACTGAAGGTTTTCGCGACGGTCTGGATTACCGGCATTCAATCGCCGGATGAGCCTCGCCGGCACGATATGGTCCACATGGCGCCTGATTTCTGCCTGCTTGAAATCCACTCCGCACGTCTCCACCTCACACTTCCCACGCAGGACTGGCGTCCGTCGATTCCCCCATCCCTTCCGTAAAGGGCGGGGCCCCGGCCACTTTCGCTCAACGCGGCTCCATCGTACTGGCCTCTCTTGGGTACCGAAGCGAGACCCGCAATACAGGCATCGCCGGTGGCGATAGGAGTTGTGGCCACGGTAGACCGTCTTGAGCACTTCTGTTCGTCTGTCTCCGCAATATGGACAACGCATCGTGCGTCCCTCCTTTCGCCGGGTTGTCGTTTCCGCATTCCAACGGGGAGAACTTCTCCGCATGCCTTGTCAAACCTGACCATCTTGAATCTCGGACTCGCATGCCTCTGTCCGGCCGATTCTCAGCTCGGTGTCGACACGAACATTTGCGAGTGCCGCCAGCTCCTCGGCGAGCGCTCTGCGTTTCTTTGCTTTCAACCTAGAGGAGAGTCCAGATGCTGTCAGGCCTTCCATAAGCTCCTTGTCCTCCGGGTGCGTTTCGACCCACTGAGCCAGTGCCGAAGCTACCTTGTGATAGGGATAGGACTTCTTCTCCACAGCTTCGAAGGCGGCAACGTACTCATTTTTGTTTTCGTCGCGGTAATGGACCGGACCGCGTTCGGTGACGAGGTCCTTGAGTACGATTGTGTTGTGTCTTCCGGCTTGTTGCAGCCAGAGAGCAAACCGAAGTCGCCGTTCGGGTGTCATTCGCCGATACGGATTTATTTTTGCCATCGGACAACTGCTCAATAGCAGGGGGCACCAGGTACAGTGCCTGCCCGGCGAGGCCTTCGCCATCCGATTACCGTTTCGCTTGTGGAGTTCTCTCTGGCGCGCCCGCTCCCTTTGCGCCAATTCCCTCAGCCAGGGGAGATCGGCTCGCGTGTATTCGACACAGCGGGACACTCCATAGCGGACAAATTCAAGGTTGAATTTCACCCGCTCCAGAGACAGGTTGAGACTCATTAGGAGCATCGCGTAGAACTTGGATTGAAAAGTGTCCGCGTCGATGACTTGGTAGTAGCTCTTCCAATCTTCGATATCAGCCGTCGTCAACGAGTGAAGGATCACCAGGTCAAGCGTGCCTTCGTACGCGGGTACCACCGTGATCTTCGTGTTCGGATTGCCTTCGTCGCTCCACGAATCTCCGATTGGCCGAAAGTCCTCGTCGAGAGCAATGTACAGTTCGGTAGCCAGGACCTTTTCCGGGTCAAACGCGTGGTTGTCTCGAAATCTCTCGAGAACCTCTCGTGCTTCGCCAGAGGCACTTCTCATCAGCTGATCAAATACTTCGAGGTCGAGCGCCCGCCTTACTTGCACCAGATGGTCGATGTAGGTTGCAAGAATCCGGTGAATTTCTATTCCCCGTGCGGCAGGCTCGGATTCCGCAATTTCTTCGCGCCGCACATGTTTGAAACGGTAGAGGGCCTCACAGGCCATGTCGCCCTGTCGAGACTGGCTCAGCGGCGCAGGCATCTCTGCCTGGGCGCACGGTTGTCCTTCAGATGGTTTCATACCCACCTCGATCAACAGATAGTCCAGAGAATGCGGCTGTTTCTGATTTGTCTATTTGGCAAAGATACGACGGTCTGAAACCCTCGGCTAGCGATGCAAAGGCGGCAATACGTTGTATGAAGGCGAGGGTTGACGCGGGGCGGTGATACCTTTGGCTATATGGGTACTATCCCTCCCGCAGTTGGGGGCGATACCGCTCCGCGCCGCAGTCAGCGTGTCATGCTGAAGGTTTCTGTGGTAGTTCTGGCGCGAGGAGCCGACAACAAGCCGGTCACAGAAGAAACGCGGACAATCACCGTAAATGCGCACGGGGCAATGATCCTGTTAAGTTTGAAGGTGTCGATTGGACAGGCTCTCATGCTTCGCAATTTGAGAACGGGAGAAGAAGTATCGTGTCGGGTGGTCTGTCTCAACCCCTATCAATTGGAGAAAAGAGAAGTAGGCGTCGAATTTATAAAGCCCTTTCCCCGTTTCTGGCGCATTTCCTTTCCTCCAGCTGATTGGACAACGCGAAGCCCCGAAGCGAAAGACAGTACAAACCGTCCGAGTGGCCCGCGGGCAGATTCAAAAAAGAAGAAATGAGATTCGTTCCCAATTAGAGAGACGGCCGGAACTAGACTGCTAACGCAAACACGCATGGTGGCGTGCTGCTTACAATTTCCTGTGATTCCTGGCAGAAAACAAAGTATTCACCCGGCGAGCGGCCCGCCAATTCGATCATGTGAAGCTTTGCCGTTTCGAGATCTTGCACCGCTTCCATCCAAACCGGAGTGCCGAGAAGGTCTTTCCTGAATATGTCATAAGGAGCACCTTTGATGGAAAAGCCCTCCAAGTAACGAAGTATGCCGAGTTGATCTCGCTTCGCCATTGGGACGTCAAGTTCGCATTCCTATTGCCAGCCTCCCTAGTGACAATACAATCGCTCATCTACATTATTTTTCAAAGACTTAGAAGCATTCGTATTTGAACAGTTAGGGACAGACGTTGGATAACGACCGCAAATCTTGTAGGTGTGCCGGACATTTTTTACATACCTCGCATGGCCGAATGTCAGAACTGAAGGCTGAGGGAGTTCACGAGCGTATCCCCGCCTGGAAAACGAGTCTTGACGTATCACTCGGCATCGATCAGGCGGGATTTGGGGAGAGCTTCGATCCAGGCCAGCAGTGTTGCGTGTGAGTTCGGATCAAGGTCCAGGAATTCCAAGCCCATTCCCACCCGCGCTTTTACCAAACGAACCACTGCGAGCATTTCTACTTTCTGGCTGTTGTGCGTGAGCGTTCCGCGGACTCTGGCGCCGACGTCCAGCGGACGGCGCGTGCAGACGAAACATCCCCCAGGAGAAAGATCTGAAGTAACGCCGCTCACACGAATCCCGGATTTCAGTTCCAGCATCTGCGCGTCGGCTGTGAAAGGGTAGCGAATCGCGTACCGCCGTTCACGCAGACTAGACTCCTTGGCGCGTTTGCCGCGGTCAGATTCCATTGAGGCATCACTGCTCAAGCGGGACTCACCGAGTAACCGTGCGCACAGCGCGGCTTCTCAGCTCATTTAGTTTGATAGGAACTACTTCCCAGGCAAACAGCTTGCTCCACCCGAAGTGCGAATGGGACAACATCTCCCTGGAATCGCGCTGCGGGATGCACCACCGGTACCGCCGTTCTCATCGCCAAGGATCTGTTCCGATACTCCGGTCGGCAATTCAAACCATCTCGCTCTGTCAATATTAGGTCTGTTTGGTCCGTACTGACTTCTCGGCCCTTCTTGTCTGAGCCTCAGATCGGAACCCCTTCCACAGTAAACGGCTCTGGTCTTGGCGTCGGACCTACTTGGTCGTTTTCATTGCCTTTCTCATTGGGCGAAGTTGGCGCCTTTGCTATCTGCTGGTCCACTTCGTCGAGGAGCCTGCGTTCCAGTCCGGCGAGATTTCTCGCCCACTGTCCCATCAGCATTCTCGTCTTGACCTCGCGATAGCCAAGGCGGCATGCGAGTTCGCAAATTCTTGCGTGTTGCTCGCCTTCTTCGCCTATCCGATCTGGGGAGTCCACATGTTCGTCGGCAACGTGCTCGCTCTGTGAATAGAACTCCGCAGCAAGTTCTGGCGCTCGCTCCGCCTCGCTCTCGCGCACGAAATATTGCATTTCTGCGCCGAGAGCGGGCCGTGTAACTATGTCGCGGGCGCTGATCTCAAGGCTCAGAATATGCACCACCGATGAACGTCTTGTGCCGCTCTGATCCGTGTACCAGATTCTTTCTGGTGTCGCCCTGAGCAAGGCTTTGACTCCCGCCAAACGATTGCTATTGAAGCGACTGATTTGCATCAGACCATTAGAGAGATTGCGAACGGAACGGTAACTACTCGTGTGCAGCCGACACACGGCTCCCAGTTTGGGGAATTTCTCCAGCATGAAATACAGGTCACCCGAAGGGCGGCAGTCCCCGCGCTCCAAATCGGGACACGCATCGCCGCAGGACTCGAAGGGCTGGCCCTTTTTAGGCCCGCCAGGGTATCGATACTGCCCCGGCCAAGCCTCGCCTTCGGGATGCTGTCGCGTTTTGCGAATCGCACGCATCTCGTGCTTCACACTATTCCCGTTCGCGATTTGCACCAGTTCGCCGCGGCATTTGCAGCCCGCCGCTGTCCACCATGCATATTCGGTCCGGAGGATTTCTTTGGGATCGTCATGCAAGAAGACGATTCCCAGTTCTGTCGGTTTTGCTCCATGAGCTTCCGTAATTTCGGGCGCTGGCTCCCAAACCACGTCCTGCCCACGGAGTGTCTTGCGCTTGAACACAAAGTGGTCGAGACGCCTTGGATGGCTGTTCTGGTTCCCTGGTTCCGGTGCCTCTCCGATCGCAACCTTGATCGTTACTGGGAGTTTCTCAAGCGCGGTGCCGCTCTCATCGTGTGTTAATCCGAGGATGCCCATAAGTCTCTCTCCTTAGATGAATCGTGTACGGGTTGAAGAACAGCTTCGTTGCAATGCGCGCTCCGATTCGGTGCTAAAACAAAGCCAACTGGGCTGCGGTCGATTCGCCCCCTCTGCCTCGGCGTCCTTTCCGTGACGCTGAAGTAGCAAGAGCTAACAAGGCGCTGACCTCGGCGCGTTTTTCTTGCGAAGATGGAAACGCGAATTCCGGAACCGCCTCTTCACGGAGTTCCGAGTTCGATTGATCGTTTTCTTCATCAAGAACGCGGCCGCCAAATGTTTCAGTTTGCTGCTTGTGCAGGTTTCTCCAGACGCTGTCCGCGGATTCCCCGATTCCTTTCTCCGTAACCAGTTCGCGCGCCATCGCCATCAGGATGTCGTCGCCATCGTCCATGGATTGCAAGCCGTCTGTCGCAAACTTGCCTTCCATCGCTAAGGAAACCAAGAGCTTCTTACCCATCAGTCTCAGGCAGGTTTCCTGCATTGTTGTGTCGTAGTAGAGGAACTTGACTTTCACGTTTCGCCGTTGACCGATGCGCCAAGAACGGCGGCTTGCTTGTCGAAGCGTATAGATCGAGTAGCCCGTTTGGTAAAAGAGGATCGTTGGGAAGTCGATGAGGTCAAGACCTGTCTGTACGAGTTTCGGATGGCAAATGACCACTTGCACGCCGTCGCGGACCTCGCGCTCGTACCACGCTTCGCGTCGCTCCGGGGGTACTTCCGTCGTCAGTAATGCAACACGAATCCCTTCGTTGACCAGAATGCGCTCGAGCCGGCGCGTCACGTCCCGCTTTTGCGTGTATACGGCATAGATTTGGCAACGTCGCCCTCTCGACAGTTCCGTCTTCACTTCTTCAATCAGCCGACGCTCCTTTCCGTAGACATAGTCCTCGCTCAGGTCCTCGGGATCCGCAATCAGGAACCGCTCTCGCTTCTGCGACTCCGGGTTGTATTCATATCCATACAACGGGCCAAGGTGGAAGGGCCGATCCGGGTAAAGCATCAGAGCATTCAGCGCGGTGCTCATTACCGACCGGTTTCCGCGATGTTCTTTCAGAGCCTCCGTGATTGCTTCTTCCAATTTCTGATAGGCCTCGCAGAGCACCGGGTCCATTTCGACTGGAACGATTTCTTCTCTATAAGGCGGCAGTTCTGAAGAAATGTCCTCCAACGACACGAACGCTCCCATACTCATTAGAAACCGTCCGAAGAGGAGTGGGGAGGCTCCAGGCCGGCGGCGAACTTGTTTTTCTATTCTGGCTTTCGAACAGGCATTCTCAGTCGGCTCCAGGATGGTGATCTTTTCCAAAACGCCGTAGCTTTCCGAAAACGCACGTAGGCCAGCGTCGCCATGCTCGAAGCCTTGTGAGATCATTTTCCGTGGCTCAAGCCGGAACAGAATATTGAAGAGTTCATCGGCGTATCCCCCGAGCAAGGTTCCTGTCAAAATCGCGATCCGGTCCGCGCAAACGGCAAGTGTTCCGAGAGCATTTCCTTGTGCGGTTTCTCCTTTGAGTTCGTGCACCTCATCGGCAATTGCATAGTCGAAGAAATCCTGCATATAACGGCCGATGAACTCGATGGGTGCGTAACGACGGGTTTTCTCCCGGTCGGCCTGCCACAAGGCGCTGTAAATCTGACGACGTCTCGGCGAGACGACTAGCTCCTCGCCGTTACCATTCCCGATTATTTCGCTCAGTTTGGTTTTCTTGAATTCAGCCAGGGACAGCCGGTTCTCGTCTACGATGATTGGTTGGCCGGTGTCCGGATTGACCACGCAACCTTGGAAGCGGCCGCTCTTCGAGATGCGATAAGAGTGTCGCCAGAAGTAGCCGAGCTTGGCGCGTTCTCTCCCGACTATGAAGACTGCCGGGCAATCGCAGAGCGCTCTCCAACGTGCGCGGGCTGTCGGTGCATCCTTGCGCAAACGCAGATCAGTCAAGGTCGTGTGGAATCCCTCCCGGATAATCCGACCTTTGCGCAGACGAACCTCATTGACACCTGTATACGCCTGCGAAGTTCCGGCACTGCGCAGCCCATCGATCACAAACACACGGACTCGCGGAAGGGTCTGAAAAGTTTCCCGGCACCACTTCTCAACCAACTGTGGCGGAACCATGGCTATCGCTGTAAACGGTCTTGACCGCCCGTGACAGTGAATAGCTCCAAGCGAGATGAGGGTCTTCCCTGTTCCGCATTCAGCGATTGCCGCCGCCGTGCGCGCTTCGTCCCAGCGTTTCACAAGACCCATGATGGCTAGTTCTTGAGCTGCGAAGGGTTTCCGCAACAGCGTCCCCAGGAGCGGTGAGCCTGAGTCCGCGACAGTATGAAGAGCCGGGTACATTTGAACTATGCGGTCACCCAACTGTGGTGCCCACAAACGGAGGTAATCAGCGATCGTGGCAGGAATATCCATACGAGTGTTTCCTTTCGCAGGACAGCGGGAGGTTGAACTCAGAGGCTAGGGAATCATGCGCGTTCCGGTGAATCCGTGAATATCTCCCTCCGACTACAGCGATATGGAACGAGCCGAGAGAGATGTCTGAGAAGACCTTTCCCCCTTCTCGCCATTGCAATCCCCACTGTGTGTGGTTTCGGTGTCAGGCGGAATCAAACGGACATTCTTAGGAGTCCCGCACAGTGCGGAAACAATCGAGGATACGGCCTTGGAGGTTCGTGGTCGGAATCGGTCGAGAACAACTCGGGCCGGAGTTCAGTTCGTCACGTCTCGAAAAATTTCATGCCCCTTGCCCAGGTCACAGGCCCGCTTGTCTCCGGGATGCGAAGCTGACCGCTGCGCAATCCTTCGGCAATCCATTTTACAAAGAGTTTCTTTCCACCCCATACGACCACGGGAGTACAACCGAGGCCAAGGAGGGGTCTAACTACATTTGTTCGTTTCATTCGTTCCACAAACCAATCGCGCCATTCTGGCACGACGGGCAGCCCGAATCTTTTCGCTAAGCGGTAAAGAACAAACCCCGGGTCTCCGTCACAAAGAATTGTCCGCTTGCCTTCCTGGCCCGCTCCTAGACGCGTGAGTGCGAACTCTTCCGAAACAGCAATGAGGTGCCGAACCGGGCGCTTTTTCCCTGGAACTGTCATAGTTCCCCGGAAGCAGTGTGCGTCGCTTCCGAGTGCGACGGTAACCCGCGTAAGACCGGGCCCTTCCACGTTGAAAGCAGCTCCCTCCACAACGCCAGCCCAAATCGCTCCAATCTCGGAGTCACCTCCAAAAACAGACACGAGATGGGCTTTCTGTTGGCCGACGTTCACCGGCTCACCAATGAATCGGTCCATGTGAACACGGATGCTCGTTGTCGTGTCCTTAGACCGCTTGAGGAAGTGAAGATTCCCCATTCGGCTATGAGCATTCTGCATTGTCGCCGCCTCTTTCGCTGCTGCGAAACCCTCCTGCATACGAGTGTAGATGAGTCAGGTGGAGTAGAGTTGGCCCGCGCAAGCGCACGCTCTGAGCTTCGATAGCGTTGACTTATCCTCCGTCGCGTGGATGGTTTCGCTTCGTGAAGCTTTCGCACGACATCAACCTCCACACCGGTCTTGAAGTCCAAACACAATGCCTCGGCGTGGTTTTATACGGTGTCCTCGCCTTGGCCAGGACAAAACAAGCTGTCACTTGAGCGTTACGACTTTCCCGTTCGCGAAGGCGACGTTTAGCTCGTTGGCCCAGCGCTCTTTCTCGCGAATTGTTACCGTGCCGTCCTCGCTCTGTTCCTCAGTCTTGTCGACCAGTTTTACCGATTGCCAGTGGGCGATGTGCCGGGATTCGCCTTGACCAAAAATGCCGTTTAGCATTCCCGCAGTGCAGAGGAGCCCCACGTGGCCACCGTGAAGTGGCGTAAGTGGGCGTCCCTCGATGTGGTCTTCGTCTGCAAACAGAATGGCGCCTGCTTGTCTATATGCTGACGACTTGGGAAGGAGGTCTTCGATCGAGTCTAGCGGCAAACCTCGATAAACGAGTTTCACTGGACCGCTCTCAGGGACCTTATACACGCAGTCGGGTTCATCCCCAAGAGCTCGAAGTTGAGTGGCGTTGTTGGCGACGCTCGCATAGTACGAGCGAGAGCGCGTGATCTCCGAATCTTGTACCCTCTCTCGCTCTCGATGTGTGCGCCGTACCCCTATCACAACGACCTGGCGGTACTGCAGGCACGCGGGTTCAGTGAGGCCGTACAACCGAACGTTCTTGAAGTGCCCTGCCAGAATCTGGCTGCACTCCACTACGCGTTCTCGGGGGATAACCAGAACCAATATCCCCTCAGGTCTCAACCAGCGGAATGTACTTCCCAGAAATACGACTTCCATCCGACGGTTTTGCCCGTCTCCGATCTCCCAATCGTAGGGAGGGTTCTCATAAAGGAGTGAAAATGACTCGACCGGGCATGACACTTCGAGTGCATTCCCTTGGATCAATTCCGTGCAGATCGCTTTCGCTTGCTCGGCCCGATATGCATCAAGTTCAATGCCGTACCGCAATACTGCTTTGCCGCTCGCAATCTCGGCGAACGGCGCGCCATCCCCGACGCAAGGGTCGAGCGCTGTGGTATGCCCTTCCGAGAACTGCAGAACGTTGCGAATACGGACTGCCTCCGCAAGAGGCAATGGGAAAAATCCAGCCTTACGGCGTGCTTCCAATCGCATTTCCGAAACACCTCATCGAGAGTTTTGCCGGGAGGGGGACTTGCTGCTGCCTTGCTGCTCCTTGCTGGCCCACTGTCGCCCGCATGGAACTTGTCGTTGAAGGCAGATGCTGCTACCAAAAGAATCTGAACTGCCTCTCCGCGCCCCAACGGGTACTATCCCCCTGTCCCCATCGACGTTCCTGCTGGGCTTCAACGCTCTTACGCACCTCAAAAGCTGTGTGAGAGTCGACAGCCATTTCGAGTTCAATCCATTGGGCCTCGTATACAGCCTCGGTGTTTACAAGAGCTTTGCGGAGGCGATCTTCCTTGTGTGGTCTGAGAGGACCGATGAGCTTTTGCTCCAACCACAAAATCTCAGCGTACCGGCCCGCTTGTTCACTCTGCGTTGCCTCGATTAGCGGCGCCCGGTCTTCATCGGCATAACTGGAATCTGGGTCCGCTTTTTCCGCATAAGAGATTTCTGGCATCCGCGTTCTCTCTTTCCGGCGCCTTGCCCTTAGAGAACGGCGGTTCCGACCGCCGACCGCAACGAATATGTTTTGAAAACGGTGCGGCCTATAATTGGGCGTAGGTTTCACATGACTTCAGCGTCATCCAGCTCGCCATCGACACTCTGTCGCGAGCGCATCGCCAAGATCGAGCGCAAGATGGAGCGGATTCAATGTATCTTTGCGAATGGCAGTGCGGTCTTGATTTCTCCAGCCCTCGCAGCCCATGTCAGCGTCGGAGATGAAATCTCTTTTCCTCTCGCGACACCAGGCGCACATATTGGAACGGAGATCTACGTTGGAAAGGGTTCGTCGGCTTCAAGACCCCGCGACGTCTATCAGGTGTCGATCGGCTACGTAAGCCAACCCAGGCAGGACAAACGAGGGGAGTACTTCGTCACCGCCGAGGTCTTGAGCGGACAACTCGGCATATCTTCGATTCAAATCGGCTCTGACACATTGCGTGACTACTTCTATGTTGCAGATCGTCAGGGCAATTGGGAACGCCAGCGGACCTTGTATCAGGTTCTACAAGCTTCGCCGTCTGCTTCGCCCGCCGAGCTTCGATTGGCCTTCAAACTGCGAGATCTGGAAGGGCGCGCTTCTGGTGCTTCGAAGAGCGAATGCCGAGCACTTGAGAGAGCGTTTAACATCCTCGCCCAAGAGGAGTTGCGCGCCTGCTATGACGCCTTATTGAAAGATTCTTTAGCACCTGTCGTGTTTCCTTACGGTGCTTTCGGTTCGATCCTAGTCATGGGCGAACGATCCGGCAAGGGCGACGCATTCTTCACTAAACGCATACTCGCCTTTCGGCCAGAACAGAGGCATAGGCACTTCCGGGCTCCGCTGCGACGTTGTGACTTCTATAATGATCGGGCCCTTTATCGTGACTTGGGCCGAAAACTCGAAGTTTGCCTTGACCCGGGCGTGCTGCCGCTCGTCTGGGATGCAACCTGGAACCAGTGGAAACATTTGCTAGGGACGAAAGCTGAACTGAAGGCTACCTTCGTCCTGAGTGGAAAGAATCGCCGGCGCCGCGGCCAAAGGGAACTTGTGAACTGGGAGACGGCGTTGCCGAGTCGCCTGGAAGTTAAATTGCCAGAGGACACTCAATCACAGATTGAGAGAGCACGGAGGATGTTCCACCGTTTTGGTCAGTACTCGGACGCTCTCGAACAGATTCGTGCTGAGATCGCAAAAACACCGATCGAGAAAAAAGAACTTCAACGCATCTGCGGTACACTCGGAATTCCGAGCGATTTCGACGTAGCCCAGATTACCTGGCGACCTGATTACGACCCTTTCTTCTACCAACAACTCTCTCGTCGCGCCCGAACTGTCTATTTATTTCACGAGGAATACATCTTTGACCTGGAGCGCGGTGTGATCATTGAGACTCCCGAGCTCGGTCATGCAACCTACGTCTTCGCCCAGCCTCGAAGCATGGCTGTTTTCCTCGCCGATTATGCGGGGACCACCAAGGAAGACATCCTCGATAACCGAACCAACGTGGCCGAACGCCTGGGCTACGTGGGGCGCGTCGTGCATGGTACCAATCCGCGCGGCTGGCTCAAGAAGATAAGGGCGCACGTTGGTGAGGCCCCGGATTTTGCTCAGCTGTGACGGCAGTCGCAAAACTAACGGCGCCCCGCCAGCGAAACTACTTCATAACCAACCCGAGGCCTCTTCATAGCCGCGCCGTTGTTCTTCCTGCGCTTTTGAATGCGACGCCACATCGCGGGGTCAATCCTCAACGGTGTGGTGTGACCTGTCGCCAAGTTCATGAAGCCCCCGTGATGTTCGATCATGCCATAGCGGAACAAGTGCGCCAGCAAGCTGAGAGATTGATTGGCCAGCGTGGTGTTGACAAAGGGTTCTTGTCTTTCAAGGGCCTCTGCGGCGCTGCAGCTAGGCAGGCTGTCCTCTTCGAGCTCGGTGTTTATCACTTCTGGGTAAAGGTCCGCGACAGTTCGCAGCCGATTTCCCGTTCGCCGGTTCTCAAAGTTCAAGGGCTCACCGAGTATGAACTGTCCACTGTCGGCATTGTTCCCGATGTCGAGCCAGTAGCCAACCGTGCTCGAACGTGTGACACAACTTTGAATCACTGACCGGGCGGCCCGCGTATCGACGCAACCGATTACGATATCCACATGCGTGAGTGACCGATTCTCGGTCAGATGCTCCGGAACAGCTTCCCAGTCTAATTCCCAGAACACGTTTAGCCGGTTCACTAACACCACGGATTTGTATAACCCTATCTCTGATCTGCTGAAGGGCTGACGCACGCAGTTTGTTGCTGAAATCTTTTCTCCATCCAAGACGGCTACGTGCAAGCCCCCGGGGTGGCCGCGGACGATGAGCGCCTGATGCAGATAAGGCAGACCAGACGCGAGAGCGCTACCAGCACCGCCGCAACCCACAACGACCACTCGCACGTGCCGTTGTAGCAGCGCGGCGTGGATAGTATGCACTCCCATCGTTTCAGGACTCCTTGTCGGATTCTATGAATTCGGACAGTG
>Ga0137394_10000159_pt1 | contig 47288 bp, 42 predicted proteins | sample czobulk116metaG_FD_108278 | JGI IMG/M metagenome (GOLD analysis project Ga0137394, IMG submission 108278) | Vadose zone soil microbial communities from Angelo Coast Range Reserve, California, USA - czobulk1.16 metaG | ecosystem: Environmental > Terrestrial > Soil > Vadose zone | place: USA... | reverse complement strand
GGCCCGGCGAAGCCGGGCGAGCAGCGCCGCAGCTCGGTGGACCCCGCGGCCGCGCGGAAGGCGCTCGGGTGGATCCCCGAGGTTCCCCTCGACGCCGGACTGGCCCGGACCGCGGAATCCTTCAAGCGCGCGCGCTGAGCGCTCAGGGCAGCGTCCAGGCCTCTGCCCGCGCTCGTTCCCGCAAGCGGAGCGCGACCCTTCGGGCCCTCGCTTCCCGCGGGTCGCTCGCGGCCAGGTCCGCGAGGTCCCTGACCTGCCGCTGCAGCTCGAGCTGCACCACCGAATCCGAGAGGAGCCGCTGCTCCACGGCCGGCGTGAGGTAACGCACGTCCTCCCGTCGGATCACGATCTGCGCGGCCGTCTCGTAGGCGGCCCACGCGACGCGCGAGACGTCCTCCGCTGCTTTCGTCAGACAGGAGGTCAATGCGTACGCGATCGCCGAGGCGACGTCCTCGAGATACCGGTGGCGCGCTGGCACGAATTCATCCTGCGCGGGGATGGCCTGGACGCATCTCCTCGCCAGGCTTTCGATCCGGCGGCGATTCCAGCGGCCGGTCAAGAGCCCGCTCCAGACCTCGTCCATGGCGGTCGCGGCGAGGCGGGAGCTCTGCGAGACCATCCGCCTGGCCGCCTCTGACATCGGCCTTTTCAGCGCACGACGTGCGTATTCCTCGTAGCCGGATTGCAGGCGCTGAGCGCACGCAGCGGCGAAGGTCAGCCGGAGATCGGGAGACAGCCGCTCGGCCAAGGCCGGCGGATCGCGGGGGGGGACTCGCATCACCAGGGCAAGGGCCATGTGACCCGCCGACGCACGCGCCGTGCCACGCGGCTTGCCTCTCGCGCCGGCCGATTTTCCTCTGGATCGCCGGACCGGATGCTCCGCGAACCGCGGGTGCGACACTGCTGCAACAGTGTTGCACGTTCCACCGCACCCGATGGTGGAGGCACCGGCCGGAATCGAACCGGCGAATGGAGGATTTGCAGTCCTCTGCCTTACCAGCTTGGCTACGGTGCCATCCGAGGGGTCCGCGAGTAGCGCGACTTCCCCGCGCCGTCAAGGCAATGGAAACGGCTACTTGGGCGGCGGCTTGGTGCCGCGCGGGACCACCAGCCCGCGCGAGAGCCGGCGCAGGACCTTGCGCAGTTGCCGGCGCTTGTAGCGCAGGTGCGCGTTCTCTCCCCGCTCATTGACAGCGGCGGTCTCCCGGTCGACCAGCTGCAGCTCCACCATGCAGAACACGATGCGGCCGTCGCCGGCGTCCACCGCCCGTTCGGGAAGACGGACGGGGATGTCGGCGACGAAGTTGAGCATCTTGTACGAGTCGCCGGAGAACTCGTTGTGCTCCGGCTCGGGCTCGTCGTCGAGCAGGCCGACCTGGAGCTGCGGGGCCATCGTCCGCAGCGAGGGCCAGTCCTTCAGGAGCTTGCGGAAGCAGATCAGCGTGTTCTGCGTCTGGCCCGGCACAACGAAGTTGAACGGAATCAATAGATCGCAGAGTCGGATCAGGACTGGGAGGACGTGGTCGGCGTCGTCGGTCACCACCCGGTAGCGGACGCGGTCGTAGATCTGCGCCGCCAGCGTCTCCTTCTTCGCCAGCAGCTTGGTGACCAGGCTGTGACGGGTCTTCACGCTGCCGGCGGCGGCCAGCACCGGGAAACCTTCGCGCTGGAGCTGCGCCATGCAGTTGTCGACGCGCTGGGTGACGAGCTGGCAGAGCTCGTCCTCGCTCACCCGCGCCCGGTGCAAGAGGCCGCGCGCCTCCATGTGATGCACGACGTGCATCACCTTGAGCACGAGGCACGCGATCCGCCGCAGCTTCTGGTTTCCGACGCCCGACGCGAGCAGGAAGAGGTCCCGCACCTGCGCGGGCTGCGCCACTTCTTCCGCGACCGAGTAGCGGAAGGTGGTGCGCAGATAGTCCACCGCTTCGTCGAGGATCCGCTGCAGCCGCGCCCGATCGAAGGGATCGTCCGGCTCGAAGAGGCAGAGGCGCAGGTACTGATCCACCTCTTCCTTGGTCTGGAAGTGCAGCTTCCTCCAGTCGATGACCGAGGCGCCGCGGAGGACGAGGCGCATGCGCTCCAGGTCCCCGAGCGTCCAGCGATCCGGCAGCGGGAGGGGGGGCTGGGCGAGCATTCCGGCGGCAGCATGCTGCAACCGGCGTTTGGCTACAAGCAATCGGATGGGGCTGGAAACGCGTGCCGCAATGCGGCGCGCGGTCTCGAGATGTCGCCCCTGAGCCGCCTTCGGAATCCGGGTCAAAAGCCGCAGCGCAGCGTCGGCAGCACGGCCAGGCCGAGCGTGTTCCGCCAGGCCACCGCGTCGGCCTCCAGCCCGACCGTGAACCGCTTGACGAACGGCTGAAAGGTGAGCAATGCGCCGCCGAATCCCAGCGGCCCGGAGGAGCCATCGCCGGCCAGCGGCACGCCCCATCCCGCGGCGCCGTGGAGCCAGAACCCGAGCTTTCCATCGGAATCCAGCCGGGTGACGAGAAGGCGCGCACCGCCGCCCCCGGCGATTAGCGCGCCGTCGCCCGGCCTGCTCGGCGGAGCGTTCTCGACCATGCTGCTCAGCCACAGCTCCGCGGACACGCGGTCGGCGACCGGGTATCCCACCTCCACGCGGAACAACGGTCCGCTCCCCACCCCCGAGCGTCCGCTCTCGCGCAGCAGCACGGGTCCTCCCGACACCCCCACCCACGGCTGCGGCGTAGCCGCGGCCAGCACCATCGCCACCATCAACATCCCGTCACCCGCCCGGCGTGAAGATGAACGGATAGGTCACGAACACTTCCCCGCCGCCCTTCGGAATCGGAAACCGCCACGTCTTGATCTTCGCCGCCACGCAGGTCTCCACCGCGCGATCGCGCAGCGTGCTCTCCTGCGTGTGGGCCTCGGTCACGGCCCCTGCCGGATCGATGGTCCACGCCGACACCAGCTTGCCGGCCAGGTTCGGCCGCGTGGTCAGCTGGGTCTCGTAGCAGGTACGGATCTGCGCCCGGTGCTCGTGCACGACCTTCCGGATCAGCTCCGGGTCGATGGAGCCGACCACTTCCGGCTTGCCCGGTCCGAGCCCGATCTCGCCGTTCTCCTTGCCGCGCAATCCGCCTTTGCCGTCGCCGTAGTTGGCGAGGCCGCCGCCGATCCCGTTGGTTCCGATCCGCGCCAGTCCCAGCCCCGAGCCGTCGCCGCCGCCGCCGTGGCCGCCCAGCGACTTGAGGCCCATGCCGCCCTCGCCCTGCGCCTCGCCGGCCTTGGGGCCGGTGAGATGGCCGATGGCGTCGCGCGCGCCCCTCTCCAGGGCCACACCGAACACGTCGCTCTTGCCGTTGCCGCCGCCCAGGGCCTTGAGCAGCCCGGTCTGCGCGACCAGCGCCTTGTCGTCCATCTTGCGCTCGGCGCGCGCGTCGCGCCGCGGGGCCGTCTTGCTGCCGGCCTCGCCTTCCGGACCCATGTGGCGGGCCACGGCCTTGCCGGGATCCCGCCGGGCCTGGTTCTGCACCTTCTGGGCGTCGAGCACCGCCGCGGCGGGCTTGGGCGGAGCCGCGCGCACCACCAGCGGCCGCGGCTTGATCAGCTCGGGCTCGCCGGCCGAGACCTTGGGAGGCGGCACGGCCGCGCTCCAGAACTTCATCCCGGTGATCATGAGAATTGCCGCGATGCTGGCGACCAGCACGCCCTTCCAGTCCGTCTGCTCGCCGGGAACCCGGGCCGCTCCGCTCACTCGCCGGATGCGCAGCGCGAGGTTTCCGTTGGAGAGCACGGCCACCGAACTGTGCGGCAACGGCACCACCAGCCCGTGCGCATCGGCCTGGCTGCGGCCACGCACCAGAAGCTCGGGACCGCCCAGGACCTGGCCGTCCTCTTCCAGGAGAAGCTGCAGCGGCCGCGGCGCGGCGACCGACCAGCCGTTCACGTCGCTGCGGAGCACGCTGGCGCGCTCGATCCCCTCCATCAGGGCCTGGCATCCGGGGGCGCTGCCCGCGTGGAACTGCTCTCCGGGCTGCACCTGCCAGACGCTGACGCGGGTGTCGCCCCAGAACAGCTCGACCTCGGCGCACTCGCCGCCGAGCGGCGTGGTGATCGGCGGCAACTCCGCGTGCGGCGCAGGCGCCGGGGCCTCCGACCGGACCGCCATCGCCGCGGACTCGGCGGCTGGCGGCGGTGGGGCCAGCGCCGGTGGCGGCGGCACGATCACCGGAGGCGGAATCGGCGCCGCAGGCACCGGCGAATCGAGCGGCGGCGCCTCGATCGGGACGATCTCGTCGTGCAGCCCCTGGTCGGTATCGGTCTCGAGCTGTGGCGCGAGGTCTTCCCGCACCACCTGCAGCGCGGGAGCCTGCTGGCGGAGCCGCTCGACCATCGGCTCCTCCTCGCCGTGGATGAGCTGCAGGCGCGGCCGCAACTTCTGCGCTCCGGGCTGCGCCGAGCGCGCGTGCAGCTCGACCATGACGCGCAGATCCCCAATCGAGATCAGGTCTCCGTGCCGCAGCGGCGCCGCCAGCACCGGTTGGCCGTTCAGGTACAGGGGAGCCGCCGTGGTCGCCCGGATCACCACGCCCAACGCGCCGGCCTCGATCACCGCGTGCGTGGGCGCCACCGACGGCGACTCGAGCACCAGATCGGCGGAGGAGCTGCCCAGCCGGATGCGCTCCGCGCAGAACGCGCGCGAGCTCTTCAGCTTCCCACCGTCGTACACTTTGAGAACGATCGGAATCATCGATTCTCCGAAGACGTGTCAGCGGCCCGTGAGAGGAGCGGCGAGCGCCCGATCGACGAACGACCTGCGCACGCGGAGCAGGCTGGGGTCTGCGACCTTCCTCGGCGCCTGCACCAGCTCGCCGTCGGGCCGCGTGATGCCGCCCCGGATGTCGTCCTCTCCGAAGTGAAGGATGGTCCTCCGGGGCCTTTGCGGCGCGGCCTGTCCGCCGCCCGCTTCCCCGGCTGCTGCCCCGCCCGCGCCGAGGGCGGCTGCTGCCGCCAAGGCCAGGATGATCCGCTTCGACAACATTCCCCCTCCCGCCGACCCCTCGCCTCACCGCGATTGCACGACCGATGCCTGCGCCCGCTGCTTCAACGCTTCCTCGCAGCGCTGGAGCAGGGCATGGATCGGATGGCCCGGCGGCGGCGGTTGCGTGCTCAGACTGAGGAAAAGTTTTGCCTCCGCCAGCGCGGTTTGGGCATCGCCGTCGCCATCCAGCTTCAGGCGCGCCAGCTCGAAGTGCGGCTCCGCCGCGCGCGGAGACAGGGCGACCGCCCGGCGGAGCGCCTGCTCGGCAGGCTTCATCTGGTTCGCGGCGGAGAGCACCTGGCCCAGAGCGAGCGAGGCGGCGTAGGAGGCGGGGTCCCGCTCCGCGGCCTCCCCGATCGCGGCGGTGGCCGCCGCGAGCTGGCCGCGCTCGAACAGTGCGCGGCCGAGCGCGAGCTGCGCCCGCGAAGACTCCGGATCGAGATCCACCGCGGCGCGCAGCGCCTCGAGCTCCGCCGCCGGCTCCCCCGCGGCGCGGGCGATCTCCGCCTGCACCAGCGCCGGCTCCGGGTCGGAGGGATCTGCCTGCGCGGCGCGGCCGGCGAAGATCTTCGCGGCTCCCCGCTGTCCGAGCGCGAGCTGCACCCGCGCCATCGCGCAGAGAGCTCCCGGGTCGGTGGGCGCCCGGGCCAGCGCCGACTTCACCGCGGCCTGCGCCGCTCCCAGGTTCTGCAGCGCCAGCTCGATCCGGGCCTCCAGCGCGCGCGCGGCGGGGACGTCGCCCAGCGCCGACCGCGCCCGTGCGACGCTCTCGCGCGCCGCTGCGGCGTCTCCACGGGACGCCGCCAGCGCGGCAGCGCGCGCCGCCGCCTCGTAACCGATCGCGTCCTTCGCCACCGCTGAGCGGTAGGCCTGCTCCGCCTCCACCCCGCGGCCGGCGCGATCCAGCGCGACCCCCAGATCGAACCAGGCCGCGGCCGACGGCGCGGCCTGGGTCACGCCCCGGAACTTCTCGACGGCCTGCTCCGGCGGCAGGCTCGCCGCGGCCGAGAGCGCTTCGCCGAGCAACCGCTTTCCGCGCTCGCCCTCGACGGCGCGCGCGTCCACCATCAGCGGCACCTCCATCACCGGCGCGGTCGCGAGACCCAGCTCCAGCTTCCGCGCCGGCTTGCCGGACACCTTCTCCAGAAGTGAAGCCACCCGCTGCTGGCACGAGCCCGACACGCCCAGCTCGCGCGCCCGGGCCTCGGCGCTGGACAGCGTCTCGCGCGCTTCCGCGTACAGCGGCTCGGCCTTCTCCGCGAGCGCGGCCCGGTACAGCTTGCGTTGCTCGCCATTCAGGCCAGGAGGATATGGGCTGGCGGCGATGGCCTGGCCGAGCAGCATCTGGGCCTCGCCGAGCTGTGCCAGCGCGCACACGGCCGGGGCGGCCTGGCGCATGGCCACGGTCTCCTCGGTGCGCTTCCTCACCGCCTGTAGCAGCGCCACCTTCCGGTTCAGCGTGGCCATCAGCGGCGGCCGGATCTCCTGCCTGCGGAAGCTGTCGAACATTGAAGTGCCGAGCGCGAAGTGCGCCTCGGCCACCGCCGCCACCGTCTCGGGCGGCAGCTTCTCGCGGGCCTTGGCGGAAAGCCCGCGGTAGAGCCGCTCCAGCTCGGTCCAGGACCACTGCGCGTTCCCCGTCTCGCGCGCGGTGGCGTACTGCCGCGCCGCCTCCCGCCAGGCGGCGATCTGCAGCGCGGGCTTCTGCTTCGCTTCCCGCGCCACCGTCGCCAGCTCCCGGGCGGCCCGCGCCGGCTCGCCCAGCCGCGCGCGAAGCTGCGCGAGCGCGAGCTTCTGCTCGTCCTGGTCCTCGGGCCTCTTCCAGATCTGCAGCGCCAGCGAACGGTCCGCGACCGCCTGCCGGAGCTCGCCGCGCGCCTCGCGCAACACGGCGGCGTCGAAGATCGCGCCGCGCGCCCGGTCCTCTTCGTACAAGGGCCGTCCCTCGGGCGGCGGCTTGCCGCCCTGCCCGCGCCGCCGCGCGCCGGCCGAAGCCTGCCGCTGGTAACCGGCGGCGTACTTCTCGAGCAGCGCCGCCGCCTCGCCCAGCTCGCCGGCCGCGGCCAGATCCGACGCCGAGGCGAGCAGCGCGCGCGGAACGAGGGCCGACTGCGGCTGCTCCTTCCAGACCCGGGCGCGGGCGGACAACGCGTCCTCGACGCGTCCGATCCGCGAGAGGGCAGCCGCGGCGCCGAACAGCGCCTTGTCGGTGAGCTGCCCGTGCGGGTGAGCGGCTACGAACGCCAGCAGGGCCTCCGCCTTCTTCGCGTCCGGCGTCACCGCGTCCACCAGCGCGTACGCGCTCTGCTCCTCGATGCGCCGCAGATCTTGAAGGAGCGTGCCGTGGGCGGTCAGCCGGCGATCCTCCAGGAAGCGCAGCGCCCACCGGCGCACGCCCTCCCAGTCGGATTTTAGATTTTCCATGTCCAGCACGAGGTTGGCGGCGTACTCGGCAAGCTCGTGCTCGGGGTGCGCGAGCGCGATGAAGGCCAGGTGCTTCTGCGCCGCCGCGTAATCGCCTGAGACGTACTCCAGCCGGCCCACCTTGAAGGCCACCTCGACCGCATGAGGACCCTCCGGAAGCGCCTCCAGATACAGCCTGCAGGCGCCGGCGAGCTTCTGCTCCTCGGCGTTCAATGGCCGCTGCGCGCGCCGCTCGCCGGTGTCCTTCTGCTCCGCGGCGCCGTGCAGCATGGCTTCGTTGCGGGAGAGCACCGCGCTCCAGGCCGCCTTCTGCAGCCAGCGCCCGGGCTTCTTCGCGGCCAGGTCGTGCCGGACGACCTGTTCGTACTGGTCGGCCGCCTCCGTCTTGGCTGCCCGCGCGTAGAGCAGCTCGCCGTAGAAGAAGCGCAGGTCGTAGGCGTCCGCGGCCTCGGGGAAGAGCGTCAGGTAGTCGGCGTAGAGCGCGCGCGCCGCCGCCCAGGTCTCGTCCAGGCGCGTCTTGCGCGCCTCGTTGTGGATCTGCACCGCCAGGTTGCGCAGGGTCTCCTCGCCGAGGCGGTTCGCTTCCTCGTACCTCTCGTCCCTGGCCGAGGTGTCCGTCCCAGGCCCCGCGCCCGTGCGGGCGCGCACGCGCTGGACCGTCTCGACCAGCAGGCGGGTCTCCGCGAGCAGCTCGCGGCGCTTGCCGCCGCGCTGTGCCAGGACCAGCAGGCGGGTCTGGTCCAGCACCGCGGCCGGGGTGTCGCCGTGCAGGGCCAGGAGCTGGCGGTGCACGATCTGCGCTTCGGAATCCCTGCCGGTGTCGAAAAGCAGCTTCCCGTACTGCTCCAGCATCTTCAGCCCGGGCTGGGCGCCGAACTTCCGCGCGAACTCGTCCTTGGCGGTCTCGGGCCTGCCGCTCCGGCCATAGGCCAGCACGTAGTCGCGGCGCGCCTCGCGCGCGAGCTGGACCGTATTCACGTCGCCGGACTTCTCGGACACCTCCACCACGCGCTTGAACAGCTTCATCGCGTCGCCGAAGGCGTTCTGGTTGAAGCGGCACCAGCCGGCCTTGTAGAGCGCGTAGGGGTAGACCTCGTCGCTCGGAACCTGGGCCGCAGCGCGATACTCCTTCAGCGCCTCGTCCAGCTTCGCGGCGTCGAAGAGATGCTCACCGATGAAGACGTGGCTGGCGGGCGCCCACGCGGAACGCGGGAACCGCCGGGTCAGCTCGCGGGTCGCGGCGATGGCCTCCGGGTCGCGCCCGCTCTCCTGAAGCGTGTCGGCGAGGAAGAAGAGCGCCTCGTCGGTCCGCGGGGCGCGGGGATACTTCTTCAGCAGCTCCTGGTAGCGGCCGATCGCCTCGGCGCGGGCGTCCGCCGCCGCCCGCTTGTCCCGCGCGGAAGCCGCCTCGTCGCCGGCCTCCGCTTCCGCCTGGGAGCGGATGCTCAGCGCCAGCCCGCGGCTCCGCAACAGGCCGGCGAGTCGCGCCAGCACTTCCGCCTGCTCGGCCGGCGAGCCGCCGAGCCCTAGCATCCGCCGGAGCGCGGCTTCCTGCTCCTGCTCGCGGGCGGCGACCACCGGCTCCACGCCGCGATGCAGCAGCGCCGGGTCCCGCTCCGGCTGGGCGACGGCGGCGGCAATCAGCAGCGCGAGCATCTCGACAACCCTCCATGCCGGCGCGCGGACAGCCGGCTCCCGTCCTCACGCCAGCGTGCAACCTGCGTTCCCGGAAGCTTCCGCTCTGGGCGCCGTGAAGCGCCTTGGAGCGGTTGGGAAAACCGGTTCTCAATCCTGCGGGGTTCCCGCCACCTTCCTCGGCGCGGGCTCGGGCTGCGCTGCGGTCTGGATGGGCGCGCGCGGCCGCTTGCAGCGCTTGCCGAGCTGGTACTGGTAGCTGCCGAGCTCGTCGCGCCAGTACTCGCCCTGGAAGGGCCAGAGCTCCTCGTCGTCGGCTACCTGCGGCGGATCCCGGTGGCCCTGGGCCACCAGTGCGGAGTCGGGCGAGGCCGCGAGCTCCTTCTCGCGCCCGGCGATCTCGTAGGAGAGGCGCAGCGACTGGGCGAGCAGCTCGCGGAGCGTGGCGCGCTCCGCGTCGATGCGGGCGATCAGCTTCCGCCCGGCCACCGTCAGAAGGCGCATCCGCGCCTGGCGGGCGAGCGGCGCGACCCGGGCGATCAGCGCGGAGGTCCGCACCGGCTCGGGACGGCGATCGATCGAGTCGATCTCCTGGGCCAGCCCGACCGCCGCGACCAGCGCTCCGCGGACGTCGGCGTCCTGCCCCATCCGCGCGACTTCCTCGCGCGCCGCGGCCGGCACGGCCTGCTGCAGCCCGACCGGCCCGCGAATCAGGAGATCGGCGGCGGCCTGCGGAGTGGAGAGCCCCGCGACCACGCCGGCAAGCCCGTCGTGCAGAGACTGGTAGCGTTGCTGGAAGTCCGCCAACGCCGCGCGCGCGTCGGGGTAGCGGCAGTTCTCGTACATGACCAGCGCCTTGAGGATGTACGACTCCGGGAAGAACCGCTCCTGGAAGAAGGGAGCGTGGAGCGTGAGGAGGTTGCCGAGCGCCTTCTCGTCCCCGCCGCGCCGGAAATGCGACCAGCTCGCCTCGAACAGCGCATCCAGCCACTCCGGGGCGTCGCGGCCCACGCGCTCGTAGAGGCGGGTGGCGAGCGCGTCGTCCCCACGCTGGTACGCGAGACGCGCGAGCTGCAGGAACGCCTTGTCGCGGCGCTGCGCCGCGGCCTGGTCGCCGCGCTTCACCGGCAGATCGGCGATGGCCATGAACTCCCGGGTGGCGCCGGCCGGATCGCCGGCGGCCAGCGCGGCCAGCCCGGCGACCTCGCGCGCGTCGGCTTCGGCCGGGTCTCCCGGCGGCACCGAGGCGGCGAGCGCGCGCGCAACATCCAGCTCGCGCTGGGCCGGCTCGGCGAGCCGCTGGACGGGCTCTGCGGCCTCGGGTGCGGCAAGCTCGGGCGCCTTCAGGCCCATCTCCGCCGCGAGATCCTCGTCCAGCGCGGTGGCCGAGGCCTTCTGGACGTCCGGCCCCTGCTGCCGCAGCGTCTCGAACGCCACGCCCTCCTCCGGAGGCGCGATCTGCAGGGCTCGCTCGAGATGTCCCCGCGCGATGGCGACCGCCAGCGCCGGCGGCAGCCGGCCGGGATCGGACTGCTCCGAGAGCAGCAAGTGTACGAGCGCGGGATCCTCGGCGGCGCGGGCGGCGAGTCTCGCCTGCGCGGCCCCGCGCACGGCCGCCGACTGCTCCGGATCGGTCGCCAGGGCGGCCAGCAGCACCGTCGCGCTGCGCGGCATCGAGGCGTCGGCGAGCGTCTGGACCAGGGTGGACACCCGCGCGCCGGCCTCGGCCTCCGGGACCTTCGCCCCGTTCACGCCCTTGTACGCGGCGGCCGGGTCGGCGGCCGCGATCAGCAGTGCGAGAAGCATCGTCATGGCTGCCCCGTCAACCCCCGCCGCCGAAGAGCCACGCCACGCCCACCTCGATGCTCAGCTTGCGCTCGATCTCCGATTGGCCCCGTACCTGGCCCGAGTAGACCAGCTGGCTGGCGGCGACCCGCAGCATGAAGCGGTTGGACAAGAACAGGCGCTCGCCGAGGGAAAAGCGGCCGCCCAACCCCCACCGCCCCACCTGCGCGGAGGCCGCGTCCGGCGCGATCAGCTCCCGCACCAGCTCCGGACCCGCGGAGATGTACGCGTCGAAGTGCAACGTCCGCTCACCCATCAGGGAGACCTTCCCGTAGATGGGCGACCAACCCACCGCGACGCCGGTGAGGAACTGGAGCTGCCCCGGCGTGGAGCGCAGCTTTCCCTCCGACGGTCCGTTGCAGGTGTCGCTGCAGACCTGCACGGGCGCGGCGAGCAGCGACGTCCCGCCGATCAGGTGGGTGGAGATCGACCAGCGCTCGTCGAAGTGGTGCTCGACGCGCACGCCCATCCCCAAGGTCCGCCAGAACGGATCGCCGATGGAGAAGGAGAACAGCGGCGCCACCTCGAGCGTCCCGCCGATCTTGAAGAGCTGGGCGGTGACCGGCGGCAGCGACGCGGGCGCGCCGTACTTCGGGGACGAGCTGACGGGCGGCAGGGACGCGGGCGTCACCTGCGCGACCTTCGTCTCCTGGGCCGCTTCCCCCTGCTCCGCCGCGCGGACCTGCGCCGCCGCCAACAGCAAGAGCCCCGCCACCACCACCCTCATCGGCCACCACCGAAGTAGAAGGAGAGGCCGAGGCGCAGGCTCCAGAAGCCCATCGCCTTGGTCTGCTGTGAGCCCTCCACCACCACCCGCTCCGCGTAGAGGTTCCCGCCCAGGCGCGCGGTCAGCGCCACGCTGTCGCCCAGCGAGATGCGCTGCCCGACGCCCGCCGCGACCATCGGCCGCGCGCCGCGCGTCGCGTCCGTCTCGGTCCAGGCCGCGCCGAGGCCCGCGTCCAGGAAGGTCTCGAAGTGGACGATGGCGTCGCCGGGCAGGGCCACCTTGCCGTACAGGGGCGCGATGGCCGCGAATCCGGCCAGCGAGCCGCGGAAGTGCGACTCGATGATCTGGGCGTGCAGCTCGCGCCGGGCGATGGTGAGCTCCTGCGTCGCCCAGGTGCCGAGGCCGTTCCCGTCGACGCCGAGCGAGAGCCCATCGCGCAGATGCCACATCACTCGCAACCCGCCGCCCCAGCGCTGCAGATAGGGGTCCCCGATCCCCATTTCGGCGTAGGGCGAGATCTCCAGGCGTCCCGCCTGGCGCAAGGGACGCTTCTGCACCGCCGTGATCGTGTCCGACGGGTCTTCCGTCTGGGCCCGGGCAGCGGCGGCGGCGAGCGCGATCAGGCACGGCAACCAAAGACGCATGGCGCGGCAAACATGGGCGGTGGTCCCCAGGCGGGCAACCCCTTGCGGCCGGGGGGCCGGGAACCAACTTTCCCTCGCCATGTCCGCCTTCCGGAGAGTCGTGCTGCTGACATTGCTGATGACCGCCGCCTGCGCGCGCAGCGATCTGGGCGCGGCCTGTCACGTGGAGAACGCGTCGGGCGGAGAGGTGATCCCGCAGCCCGGGCGGCAATACCTCTACCTGGGCTCGAGCGAGTGCGACAGCTTCGCCTGCCTCGCCACGCAGGGGGCGAACAGCGGGTACTGCTCGCAGCCCTGCAGCGGGTCCGGAGGAAGCTGTCCGTCGGGCTTCACCTGCACGCAGCTCGCGATCGATCAAGGCTATCTCAACTCGATGAAGGCCCGTCTCTCGTCCGATCAGTACCAGCAGCTGTTCGGTCAGCTGGGCTCGACCTGGTACTGCAGCCGGTAACCCTTTGGTAGGCTTGCGGCCCATGCGCCGCATCGCCACCGCGGTCCTCTGCCTGATGGCCTGTCACGGCGAGGCCGCCGAGAAGACGTCGTCCCTGCCCCAGGGCGCGGTCCGCTTCGAGACGGCGCGCGGGCCCTGGGTCGTCAAGGTGGAGATCGCCAGCGACGAGGCCTCCCGCGCGCGCGGCCTGATGTTCCGGAAGTCGCTCGAGGCGGACCACGGCATGCTGTTCGTCTTCCCGACCAGCGAAGAGCAGGTGTTCTGGATGCACAACACGCCACTGGCCCTGGACCTGATCTTCCTGGACGAGACCCGCGCCGTGGTCGGCGTGGTGGCGAACGCCGCGCCGCAGACCGATGCGCCGCGCACGGTCGGCAAGCCTTCGCGCTACGTGGTGGAGGTGGCCGCCGGCGAGGCGGCGGCGCACGCGGTGGGCCCCGGCACGCGCGCGGCGTTCATCGGCGTCCGTGAGTAAATCAGCGCCGCAGGAGCTGGCGGGCCACCTCGCGGCCCAGGCTCTCCTCCATCAGCCGCTCGACCTCGCGCTCGAACCTTTGCCGCGCCGCCTCGTCCGCGAACACGAAGGTCACTCCCATCCCCGGCTCGGCGCTGCGCGCCTCCGCATGCTCCGGCGGCAGGATCCAGGCGACTTCCCCTTCGAGCATCAAGGGCTCCGCGAGCGCGGGCAGCGAGAGCGCGAACTGGCAGCGCCGGCCCACCTCGAGCGGCCGGGACGTCTTGATGAAAGTCCCGCCCTTGGAGATGTTCTTCGTATAGTCGGCGAAGAAGGCGTTCATCCGCTCGTAGTCGATGCGCAACCGCACGGGGGCGCGCGGGCTCTTGCGGAGATCCTCGGGAGGCGGCATCGCAGACCAGTCTGACAGCAGCGGTCGCATCGGAGCAAGGATCGGGCCGCGGCTGTACCTGGCGCTGCTCGGCGTCGTTTCCGTCGCGGCCTGCTTCCTGCCCCTGGCCGACCACCTCGGCTACGAGCTGAGCGAGTTGGTGGCCCTGGCGGCCGGGATCTTTGGCGGCATCCCCGGCGTGGCGGCCGCGCGGATCGAGCGCGACTCCTCGGCGCGGGCGCTGTCGCGCGGCCTCTGGTTCTCGCTCTGGGCCCTGGCGATCCCGGTCGGCGTGATCCTCCTGAACGGCCTGCGCCGCCCGGTCTGCGATCCGCTGGGCGGCTTCGCGCTCTATCTGGCGCTGGCCGTCCCCTCGGCGACCCTGGCGTGCACGCTGGGGGTGGCCTGCGGCTTCGTCAAACCCCGGCGCGCCGGCTGGGTGTACGCCGCGATCTTCGCCGGCTCGCTGGCGATCGCGCTCTGGCCCGTGGCCCGCGGCCCGCAGGTCTTCGTCTTCCACCACCTGAGCGGCATGTATCCGGGTCCGCTGTACGACGAGGCCATCGGCACCTCGCGAGCGCTCTGGCTGTTCCGCGGGGACACCATGCTCTACGCGGCCGCCTGCGCGGGGATCGCGTTGATCGCCGGGCCGCCGCGGCCTCGCCGGCGCGGGATCGCAATCCTGGCGATCGCCGGCGCCGGCGCCCTCTGGCTTTCCTTGCAGGCGGAGAAGCTGCACTGGAAGGCGTCGGCCGCGCAGATCGAGGCCGAGCTCGGCGGGCGCATCGAGACCGGGCACCTCGTCCTCCACTTCCCGCGGGAGAAGAAGGACGAAGAGCGCGCGTTGCTCGCGCGGGACGCCGAGGCGGACGTGCACGCGGTGGCCGGCTTCTTCGCGCTCGAGCCCGGGGTGCGCGTGCAGGTCTATCTCTACCGGTCCGCGGAGGAGAAGCGCACGCTGGTCGGCGCGGCCGAGACGAGCTTCACCAAGCCCTGGCTCCTGCAGATCCACACCAACGACGCGCCGGCGCCGCATCCCATCCTGCGCCACGAGCTGGCGCACGCGCTGGGCGCGCAGATTGCCAAGGGCCCCTGGAAGGTCCCGGGCGGGCTGATCCCGCAGATGACGCTGGTCGAGGGCGTGGCGGTCGCGGCGGATTGGCCGGCGGGGGAGTTCACCGTCCACGAGGAGGCGCGGGCGCTCAAGGAGCTAAATCTTTTGCCAGACCTGCGGCGCCTCTTGCGGCCCGGCGTCTTCTACGCCGAGTCCGGACCGCGGGCGTATACCGCGTCGGGGTCGTTCCTGCGCTTTCTCTGGGAGAGCCGCGGGGCGCAGTTCATCGACCGGCTGTACGCCTCGGAAGAGCCGGTGGACCTGGGCGATCTGGTCCCCGGCTACCTGCGCTTCCTCGACGGGGTGCGCGTGCCGGAGCGCGCGGTGGCGCTCGCCACGCAGCGATACGCGGCGCCGGCGATCGTGCGCAAGCGCTGTCCCCACGAGGTGGCGGCCCTGGTGCGCGAGGCGCAGGCCGCGCGCGATCCTCAGCGCGCCGCGGAGCTTCTGGAGCGCTGCGCCTCGCTGGAGCCGGACGATCCGGCGCTGCTGGTCGCGCTCCGCCGCGCCCAGGTGACGGCCAAGGATCCCGCGGCGGCGGCGCGGACGGAGGCGAAGGCACTGGCGCATCCCAAGCTCTCAGCCCCATTGCGCGCCCAGCTCCTCACCGACTCCGGCGACGCCGCCTGGAAGGCGGGCGACGTCGCGCTCGCGCTGGCGCGCTACGCGGAGGCGGCGCGCCTGCCGCAGCCCGAGGCCGGCGAGCGCGGCCTTGCGGTCCGTCTCAGGGCGGTCCGCGATCCGGCGACCTGGCCCGCGCTGCGGCCGCTCCTGGCGGAGGCCAACACGGCGCCGGAGATCCTGCTGCACATCCGCGATCTCGATCTGGCGAGGCCGCGCGACGGGCTGGCCGCGTACCTGCTCGCCAAGCAGATGCAGAACCGCGCCGCCTGGGCGGAGTGCGCCGCGTTCGCGGCCAGCGCGCTGCGGCGCGAGCTGCCGGGGCCGCTGTTCGTCCAGGAGGCGCTGCGGATGCGCGGCCTCGCGGAATGGCACCTCGGAGATGTCGCGGCGGCGCGGGCGTCGTTCCTGGCACTCGGGAAGGACGCGCCCCCGGGCAGGGCGGAAGAGGTGGCGCGGTGGCTGGATCGGCTGAGGTGACCTAGACAACTTCGGCTTCGGTCGCCCTCCCGGAGAACAGCTCGTGGTTTCCGGCCGGGCGCACGCCGCGGACGTTCACCTCGAAGAAGAGCCGCTCGCCGGCGAGAGGGTGATTCAGGTCGACGACCACCATCTCGGCCTTCACTTCCTTGACGGTGATGGGATAGCTCTGCCCGCCCCCCGCGCGCGCGTAGAGGCAGAGGCCCTTCTCCAGCTTCACGTCGGCCGGGAACAGCCCCTTGGGAAGCGAGACGAGATTGTCGTCCTTCCGCTGCCCGTAAGCCTCCTCCGCCGCGATGCTGAAAGCCGCCTGCTCTCCTTCCCGCAAGCCCTCCAGCGCGCGTTCCAGCGCGGGCAGGATCTGGCCGGCGCCGTGGAGATACTCGATCGGAGCTTTCCCGGCGCTGCTCTCCACAAGTTGGCCCGTTCCAACGCGCACCATGTAGTCGAGCAGGATGACCCGTCCGGTCTTCACGCGCATGCGCTGAAGCTGGCCACAGGAAGGGCCACCGGCAGCTAGACGGCGGGCGCCTGTTCGTCCGCCGGGCGGCTGGCGGCGAGCAGCACGCTGGCGGCCAGCGCGAGCACGGCACCGACCAGAAGCGCCGCACCGGGCGAGACGCGCTCCCAGATCTGGCCGGCCAGCACCGATGCCGCCAGGAGGCCCACGCCCGTGATCAGGTTGAAGAGCCCCAGCGCCCTCCCGCGCGAGCCGGAGGTGGCGGCATCCGCGATCAAGGCGCGCTCGGCCCCTTCCGTCAGCGCCGCGACCAGCCCGTATGCGCCGAACAGGACCCAGGCGTGCCAGGCCGCCGTCGCCAGCGCGAAGCCGGCGTAGCAGGCCGCGTACCAGATCCATCCCGCGATCAGCGCTCGCTTGCGGCCGAGCCGGTCGGCAGCGCGGCCGACCGGCCAGGAGAAGAGCGCGCGAACCACGTGCAGCAACGCCCAGAGCAAGGGCAGCTGCCCGGTCGGAACTCCGAGCGTGCCTGCCCGCAGGATCAGCAGCGCATCGGTCGAGTTGCCCAGCGTGAACAACGCGATCGCGCCGAGGAGCGGGGCCGGCGCGCGTTTCGAGCCTGCCGGCTCGGGCACCGCGGCCGGATCGACCGGCTCCTCGCGCACCGCGAACAGCGCGAAGACCGCCAGCGTGCCAGGGATCGCGGCGACCAGGAACACGCGCCGGAGGTCGTCGGGCCAGACGGCCAGCAGCGCCGCCGCGACCAGCGGTCCCAGGGCCGCTCCGGCGTGATCCATGCCGCGATGGAACGCGAACGCCTCCGCGAGCCGCTCCCGCGGTGCGCTCGCCGCGAGCAGCTTGTCGCGCGGCGAGGTCCTGATCCCCTTCCCTACCCGATCGACGTTCCGGATCAGGAGCACGTGCCAGGGCGCGCGCGCGAAGGCGAGGAATGGCCGCGCGAAGACGGCGAGCGCGTACCCGAGCGTCGCCAGCGGCCGCAGCCGCCGGACGCGATCCGCCCAGCGGCCGGAGAGATACTTGAGCAGCGCGGAGGTCGCTTCCGCGGTCCCCTCGATCGCGCCGATGAACGCGGCGTCAGCTCCCAGCGTCACCAGGAACGCGGGCAACAGCGGCATCACCATGTCGCCGGACACGTCGGCGAGCATCGACACCACGCCGAGCAGCACGACGTTACGGGAAAGCCGGACTGCGCGCGTCATCGCCCGAGCCCCGGCCGGCGGGCGGCTCACGCCCGCTTCACCTCGGCCTCCAGCACGCGCAGGCGCGGCGCCGGCGGCGGCGCGTCGCTGCGGGCGGCGTAGTAACGCTGGAGCGAATGCTCGAAGCTGCGCGCCGTCTTCTCCAGGTCGCGCAGCGTGATCTCGCACTCGTCGAGCTGCCCCTCCGCCACCACGGCCTGGATGGCGCGGTCGACCAGCGCGCGCAGCTTCTCGGGCGCCGGGGCCGCCAGGTTGCGCGAGGTGGCCACCACCATCCCGGCGATCATCACCAGCGCCGCCTCGCGGGTCTGCGGCTTGGGTCCCGCGTAGCGGAAGTCCTCTTCGCGCGGCGGCGTCCCGCCGGTGCGCTCCGCCTCTTCCTTGGCGCGGTGGAAGAAGTACGCGATCAGCCGGGTGCCGTGGTGCTGCTCGATGAAGCCGACGACCTGGCGGGGCAGCTTCGCCTGCCGCGCCAGCTCCACTCCTTCGCCCACGTGCCGGCGGATGATCTCCGCGCTCATCACCGGGGAAAGGCCCTCGTGCCGGCTCTCGCCCTTCTGGTTCTCGCCGAAGAGCAGCGGGTTCTTGCCCTTGCCGATGTCGTGGTAGTACGCGCCGACCCGGGCCAGCAGCGGATTGGCACCGATCTCGCGCGCCGCCGCCTCCACCAATTGCCCGATCACGATCGCATGGTGGTAGGTGCCAGGGGCCTGGACGATCAGGTCCTTCAGCACGGGGTGGTTGAAGCTCGCGAGCTTGAGCAGCTCGATGTCGGTGACGTACCCGAACAGCGTCTCGAGCAAGGGAGAGAGGAGCAGCGCGAGCAGGGGCAGGATCACCGCCCCGCCCAGAAGGGCCCCAAGCACGGTCGCGAGCGTGTCCCAGGCCCAGAAGTGGGCCTGGAAGAGGGCGAACACCGCGAACACCACCGCGGTGGCCACGCCGGTGGCCACGCCGGCCCGAAACACCGCGCTCTTGCTGCCCGCGTGTCCGATCCGATCGGCGGCGACCACGCCGCCCACCAGCGCGGCGACTGACACGTGAAGGGAGCCGCCCGACAAGAGGCCGCAGATCGGGGCGAAGGCCGCGGTCCACAGCAGGGCCGACTCGCTGGTGAGCAGGAAGCGCACCAGCAGCGAGCCCAGGGCGATGGGCACCGCCGCCGGCAGCGCCTGCGCCACGAAGCCCGCGATCGGTCCTGGGAGCTGATCGCGCACGATGTCGTGCAGCGCATCCACGAACGCGAGCGATCCCTTCACCAGAAGGAGCTGGCCGACGAGCAGCACCGCGAGCAGGAACACGTCGCGGGTCCGCGGCCGGAACTTGCGCAGGTTGCGGCGGCCGAACTCGAACACCGCGGCGCAGAGCAACGCGGCGAACAGGCCGCCGCCCCAACGGATCTGGCTCGCCTCGCCGGCCCTGCCCGCCGCCCGCAGCGCGTTGAAGACCAATAGGTGTGTCTTGGTGACCTGCTCGCCGTCGCCGATGATCTTCTCGCCCTTGCGGACCTGGAGCAGGACGTCCTTCACCTGCGCGCGCTTCGCCTCCACCCGGCGCCGGGTCTCCGCGTCGTCGTAGGCGAGGTTCGGGCGCAACGCCCGGCGGACCAGCTGCGCCACCGCGCGTGCCAGGCGCGGGGGCAGGTCCTCGAGCTGCTCGGCAGCGAGCTGCTCGACCGCTTCCCGCGCGCGCTGCAGGTCCTGGATCCGATCGATGTCGCGCACCACCTGCTCGGGACCGGCGGTCCCGCGCCCCAACGTGCGGACGATGATCCCGCGCTCCCGATCGGCGGCGAGGAGCCCGCGCTCCTCCACTACGAAGCCGCTCGCGGCCAGGCCGGCCAGGCGCGCCGCGGCGCGCTCGACCATCGGATCGAATCCGGTGCGGGCCAGGGTCAGGTAGTCCTCGTCCTCGACCACCGCCTGGACCGCCTTCCAGAATTCGTCGCGCTGGGAGAGCAAGAAACGCGTCGTCTCGGCGTCCAGCTTGTGCTCGGACATCAGGCGCGCGGCCTTGGCCGGGTTCAGCTGCTTCCACTGCGCCAGCGCCTCGCGGCCGCGCGCGAAGGCTTCCGAGATCCGGCGCTGCAGGGTTTCGGAGGCGGCGCCGTCGAAGTCGTAGACGGCCCAGACGGATCGGGCGGCCTCCTCACGCTTCTCGCGGGTGGTGTCGGGGTCGGAGACGTCGTAGTCGCGGTTCGCTTTCAGCGTGCCGGAGAAGATGGTGCCGAGCGCCTCGTCTCCCGGGATGGCGGGCGTGAACCGCGAAGGCGTGAGCAGGAACGCGGCGCTCACCGCGACGCCGCCGAGCAGCGCGAGGGCGAGCCCCTGGCGCACCCTGCGGAAGCCCAGGATGCGCGATGTCAGCGAAGGTGCGCCCGCCTGCATGACGGGGGGACTATGCCACAAAGAGGCAGGCTTCAAAGAACTCACCGGCTCGCGGTGCTCAGCTTCCGTTCGAGGTCGGCTTCCTCGTCGGGCCGCCGCTGGGTCTTCGGCAAGGACCGCAGCACCTCGAGCTGCTCGCGCCAGACCGCCGTCACGCTCTTTCCCTGCGCCTGCAGGATCTTCGCCTTCAGCTCGAGGATCCCCACGCGCCGCTGGCCGCGGTCCATCCTGGAGAGCGCGCGGTCGATGGCCGCCTCCGCTTCGGGCAGCTTCTTCTGCTCGTAGAGCACGCGCGCCAGCCGCGCCGGCGGGTTGTAGTCCTGCGGCATCTCCTTCTCGCGCTGCGCGAGGAGCTGCTCGGCCTTCTGCGGCTCGCCGAGATACAGGTACGTGTCGGTGTGGTGGGCGTCGAACGTGGACGCCATCGTCGCGTCAGGGGCGGCCGCTGCCGCCTTCTCGAGCACCTGCGCCCGCTCCCGCATCGCGGCCAGCGCCTCCGGGTGCTTGCCGGCGGCGTCGAGCATCTCCGCGAGCGTTGCCAGCGCATCGCTGCGGTCGTCGGCGGAGAGCGGAGCGTCGGGCTTCGCCAGGATCTCGCGCGAGCGCGCGATCGCAAGCTCGTGCATCCGTGCCGCCTCCGCATCGCCCTTGGGGAGCTTCCGCGCGCAGCCGAAGCTCATGGCCACGAAGTCCGATCCGAGCGCCGTCTCCGGAGTGTTGCGCGCCTCGCGCAGGCCGGTCTGAACGCAGGTCCGGTAGTCCCTTCCCCTGGCCAGCGCCGACAGGTAGAGGTTGAGGCGCTCCGGACGCTGGGGATCGTCCTTCTTGCTCAACTGGATCGCCTTGCCGTAACCGGCGGCGGCTGCGGCCAGATCTCCGCGGTTGCGCGCGGCATCGGCCTCGCGCTGCGCCGCCCAGGCCGGATCCGCCGGTTTGCCTTTCTCGCGGTACGCCCGCACCCCATCCTGCACCAGCGCGCGCATGTCCTGGACCGTGCCCGAGCCCAAGAAGCGCCCCAGGACGACTTCGCCATCCGGATCGATGATCAGGAAGGTCGGCCAGGCGTCGATCGGGTACTTCTCGACCACCGCCTTGTTCCGGTCGCGCTCGGTCTCGATCGAGGCCCACACCACCGCGTCCGCGACGGGCTTCATCCCCGGGTCGGCCAGGACGAAGCGCTGCATCGAGAGGCAGGAGTGGCACCAGGTCGCCCAGAAGTCGACGAACAGGGGCTTGTGCTGGGCACGGGCGGCGGCAAGGGCTTTCGGGTAGTCGTCCTCGATGAAGGCGAGGGAGCCGTGGGCAACGGCGATCAGCAGGAGCGCGGGGAACATGGCGCGCTTCTAACCGAATGAGAGAGAGAAACCAACCACGGTGGTTCGGGTGTCGCCGAGCAGTCGTCCTAGACTGGCTTCTTTGCCGCCTGGTCTGCTTCCTTCCGCGCTTGCGCCGCGTCGTACGCCCGCACCACTTCCTGCACCAGCGGGTGCCGCACCACATCCCGATCCGTGAACTCGCAGAACTTGATCCCCTCGATGTCCTGCAGGATGTGCGTCGCCTCGGTCATCCCTGAGGTCTTGCCCGTGGGCAGGTCCACCTGAGTGCGGTCGCCCGTGATCACGGCCTTCGAACCGTAGCCGAGCCGCGTCAGGAACATCTTCATCTGCTCGGTGGTGGTGTTTTGCGCCTCGTCCAGGATCACGAACGCGTCGTTCAGGGTCCGTCCGCGCATGAATGCGAGCGGCGCCACCTCTACGGTGCCGCGCTCGAGCAGGTCCTGCGCCCGGTCGATGTCCATCAGGTCGTGCAGGGCGTCGTAGAGGGGCCGCAGGTACGGGCTGACCTTCTCGGCCAGATCGCCGGGGAGGAAGCCGAGCTTCTCGCCGGCCTCGACCGCCGGCCGGCAGAGCACGATCCGCTTCACCCTGCGCTCCACCAGCGCGGCGACCGCCATGGCCATGGCCAGGTAGGTCTTGCCGGTACCGGCCGGACCGATGCCGAACACGATGTCGTACTTGCGGATCGCGTCGATGTACGCCTTCTGGTTGAAGCCCTTCGGCGTGACCGGCCGGTTCCGGTTGGTCACGTAGACGGTGTCGAGGAAGATGTCCTTGAGGTCCGCGTTCGCGTCGGCGAGCAGCATCTTGCTCGCCTGCTCGACGTCCTCGAGCCCGAGCGGATACTTCCGCTGGATCAGCTCGGTCAGGCCGGCCAGCAGCTTCTCGACGAGCGCGACCCTTCCCGGCTCACCCGAGATGAGGAAGACGTTCCCGCGCTGTCCGATATGGACCCCGAACCTCTGCTCGATCAGCTTGAGGTTCTCGCTCCGCCCGCCGGCGAGCGTCCGTGCACCATCGTTGTCCAGCAGCTCCAGTCGCGCAGAAGGCTCTGCCAATTCCACCTCGTGAGGGGCCCGACGGGGCCCTGCACCGCTGATCTAATCAAGCGGCGGCAGCAAGACAAACCCCTGATTCGTACGCCGGTAGTAATAGGACTCTTTCCAGGGATACCGGAGGTCCTGCTCGGTAACGAAGTTGCCCTCGACCAGGGCGCGCAGGGTCTGGGGGTACTCGCCGCGTTCGGTTCGATACAACTCCAGGGCGCTCTCCAGGCGCGTCACTTGATCGCGCGCGATCAGCCGCGCCAGCGCGCCGCGTCGAGCCGGGGTCTCCGCCCGGGCCGCCCCGAGCGTGGGCGCGACCACCCGCACCAGCATCAGCGTCGCCGCGAAGAAGGCGAGCGACAGCGCCAGCCGCACCACCGCCCTCACCCAGGAGATCGTCGCGCGGCGGCCCTTGCGCAGTCCGTCCGCCAGCGCCTTGGCTCCCCGCGGCGGCGGAATCAGCTTGAGGTAGCCCCACTCGATCAGCTGGTGGAGCGCCTTGACCGCGTCGAACTCCCCGATCCGGGACGCGTCGCAGATCTGCTGGACGGTCCGTCCCGAGACGGCCAGCCTGTAGACGAGCTTGTGGCGCGCGGCCGGCTTCCCCTCCTCGCCGCCGTCCGCCATGATCTCGCCGGTGATCGGCAGGTCGCCGACCTCCAGCTCCTTGAGCGACTCGAACGTCCCTTCGGCCCAGGGCACCTTCTTCTTCAGGGCCGGCCACTCGTCCATCCGGCGGAAGCCCTCGAGCAGGATGCTCTCGGCGCGGATGGGGTCGAAGATGCTCTTCGCCGGATCGACCTCTTCCTGCGAGAACTCGTAGGACCCGTTCTTCCAGCCGAAGAGCTTGTAGAGCGTCTCGGTGGTCTGCAGCCGCATCATCTGCGAGAGCCGCGCTTTGACCACCGCGCCGCTCTCCACCAGGATGTCGCCCAGCCGCTTCAGCGTCCGCTGCTGCGTGGTCAGCGCCTCGTCGAGCTGCCCCTGCGTGAGCAGCTCGGCGCGCAGGAGCAGGCTGCCGAGCAGCTCCTTGGAGTCGCGGGCCCTCTCGCTGGCGAAGATGACGTTGCCCTCCTTGAAGAAAACCTCCACCTCGTGGCCCAGGGTCTTGAGCGTCAGGCGGCCGGTCTTGGTCTGGTGCCCGATCAGCTGGAGGATGTCGGCGATCCCGAAGTCCTTCAGGGTTCCCGAGAGGGCCATCTATGCACCCTCTTCGGCCCGCTGGCGCGAGAGCAGGTCCCGGAAGCAGATCGCGTAGACGCCGATCAGCAGCACCGCGGTCAGAACGACGCGCAGGACCGAGATCCCGCCGCCCACCGCGGCCGGATCGTGGGCGACGCCGCGCCAGAACACGATGCTGGCGAACAGCGAAGCCGTGACGAGCAGGAAGAACAGGCCGCGCAGCGGATAGCCGAGCACCACGTGCCCGGCCCCCGAGACCACGCCGAGGATGCGCGCGACGAGCTGCCGGCGGCGATGGTAGGCCTGCACCGCCGCTTCCTTCTTCTCCCGGGCGATCGGGTCGACGCCGCTGCGCCGGACGAAGACGTTGACGCATTGGGCGCAGAGCCCCTCGGCCGGCCGCGCATCCGAGTCGCAGCGCTTGCAGACCTCGCGGCCACACCGGCCGCAGCGGCTGCTGGGGCGGACCCGCTCGCGGGAGCTGTGCAGCGCCAGCACCAGGATGGCGGCGATCACCAGCATGGCGATGGCCAGCGGGGCCGGCAGCCCGCCGGCCAGCATCGAGCGGACCTCGTCGCCCAGCGCGTCGGCGCCCTGCTCCTCCGCGTCGATCAGCGACTCGAGCCAGGCATTGTCGAGCGGCACGTCCATCACGAACTTGTTCGACTTGCGGTTGGCCTGGAGCTGCCCGCCGGTGAAGGCCTCGACGGCCGCCCGATCGACGGCGAGCGCGCGCGCCTGTTCCGCCTGCACCTTCTCCAGCGTCTCCACGCCTCCCATCCCCAGGGCGCGGCTGATGTTGAAGTGGGGCGCCGCCAGGCTTTCCTGGAGGTCGATGGCCTGCTGGTACTGGGGAATCGCCTTCGCGGTGTCGCCGGACAGAAGGTAAACGTTGCCGAGGTTGTTGCGCACGGCGGCCAGGCCCGCCGTGCTGGCCCCCTGTACCTCCAGCGCGCGCAGGTACAGCTTCTCGGCCGTCGCCAGATCGGCGTCGCGCTTCGCCTTGTGGGCCAGGGCGAAGTCCACGCTCAGCTCGTTCCCCGACTCGAGGCGCTTCTGCAGTCGGGTGAGCTCTTGCCCCGTGCCGTCCCCGTGCTCCAGCAGCCAGACGTCGAGGGCCGGCCCGCCGAAGGCAGCCACCCGCCCGATCTCCTCCGCCGCCCACGGGGCGGCCGCCACCGCGGCGAGCAACACCACTGAGATGGCCACCTCCGCCGTCGTCGCGTAGAGGGCGCACGCGAGCAGCGCGGTGAACACCAGCGGGATCGGTCCGAGCTGCAGGATGACGGGCAACAGCAGCAGCACGGTCGCGAGCATGCGCGTCTGCCACTTGCCGACGCCGCCGAGGAAGAGGTGGTTCACGTCGTGCGAATACAGATGGGCGTGCCGCACCAACACCACCACCACGAAGGCCAACGTCGTTGCGAGCACGCCGACGAACAGGACGGAGAGGAGATTGGCGAGCGCCGCCCGCGACACGCGGGGATCGCGCATCCCCGCTTGCGCCGCGGCCACCAGCTCCAGGGCGGCGGGCTTCACCGCCACGATGCTGTCGGCGAGCAGGGCGCGCGCCAGGCAGGTATGGGCCGACACCAGACCCGGGGCCATTTCGACTGCCAGCTTGCAGCGCTGCACCGCCACCTTGGGCGCTCCCGCGGCGAGCGCGGTCCGGCTCTCGCGCACGAGCGCGGCGCCGACTGCGAAGAGGTTCTCGATCGCCAGGTCTTCCCGCAGCGTACGGACGCGCAGCTCCTCGTCGTCCGCGCGTCGCTCGTCCCGGTCCCGGATGTAGTCGCGCCGAGCGGCCCAGTGCGCCATCAGATCGGCGCTCCGCTCCGGCGGCATGAGCACGGCCTTGTTGGTGGTCGGCACGTGCGGGATCGAGACCGCCGTGCCCGAGGTCACCGGCAAGGGTGGCGCGGGCTCCTCTTCTGCGGACGCTGGATGACCCGTTGCCAGGGCCGCCGCGGCACAAGCGACCCACACGCTGCGCGCGCGCAAGAAACCCCGGCAAGTCACCTGGTCATCCTAGACGGAACTGCCGAAGCGGCAAGGAAAGGTCCCGGAATTCCGGAGCGTGGATGTGGTATGCCGCCGCCCATGTCCCAGCCCGAAACCGCCCTGCGGCGGCTGCTCGACATCATGGACAAGCTGCGCGATCCCGGCGGCTGTCCCTGGGATCGCGAGCAGACGCTGCGCACGCTGACCCCCTATCTGCTGGAGGAAGCGCACGAAGTGATCGAGGCTATCGAGGCGGGGGACGTTGCGCACCACAAGGAGGAGCTGGGCGACCTGCTCTTCCAGGTGGTCTTCCAGGCCCGGATCGCGCGCGAGGAAGGAAAGTTCGACTTCGCGCAGGTGTGCGACGTCATCGCAGACAAACTCACCCGCCGGCACCCCCACGTATTCGGAGACGTCTCCGTGTCCGGCTCGCGCGAGGTGGTGACGAACTGGGAGCGGATCAAGGCGGACGAGCGCAAGCAGAAGGGCCAGGCGCCGCGCTCGGCCATCGGCGGCGTGCCCGTCTCGCTGCCCGCGCTGGTGCGGGCGGAGCGGCTGACCGAGAAGGCGGGCGCGGTCGGGTTCGACTGGCCGGACGCGAAAGCCGTGTTGGCCAAGGTGCGCGAGGAGCTCGACGAGCTGACCGAGGCGATGGAGACCGGAGCGCCGCAGCGGATCGAGCACGAGCTGGGAGATCTCCTCTTCGCCGTCGCCAACCTCGGCCGCTGGCTGAAGGCGCATCCGGAGGAGGCGCTGCGTGGGACCTTGCGCCGCTTCGAATCGCGCTTCCAGCACATCGAGCGCGCGCTGGCAGAGCGCGGAAAGTCGCCGCGCGAGTCCACGCTGGCTGAAATGGATGCGCTCTGGAACGAGGCGAAGGAGCGCGAAAAGTCCGCGAATTGACACCCTCTCCCGACCCTTGCCCACAGCCGCGGACCCGGATGTGGAGAAGCTGTGGATTTCATGCCGGTTGAAAGACGGGCGCAGAGTGGTTGGAGCGTCTCCCTCCTGCGGCGAGGGTCTACACCGCGGGAAAAGAGCCTGCGGCGCCGGAGGTTGACCTGCTGCGCAGGCGCGGTGGCAGACTGCGTGACAACCCGCAGGCGTCGCGACCGCCGGCGGTGCCATCCGTGGAAAACCTGTGGGGTCGCGCCAATTTTCCCAAATGGTGCGCGCGTTGACAGGCCGCGAGCCGGGTGCTATCTGCGTCGCCCCTTTCCGGCCGGCAAGAGCCGTCCACTCCGGGAGCATCGGTGGCCAACACGCGTTCGGCAGAGAAGCAGAACCGGCAAGCCCATAAGCACCGCGTCCGCAATGCCCACGTCCTCTCGACGTTGCGCACCAGCGTCCGGAAGTTCCGCGAGGCCTCGGCCTCCGGCGACGCGCAGAAGGTCAAGCAGGAGCTGGCTGCGGCGGTGCGGCAGATCGCGAAGGCGGCTTCGAAGGGCGTGATCCACAAGGGCCAGGCGTGGCGCCGGATCTCACGGCTCACGAAGGCGGCCTCGCAGGCCACGACTCCGCGGTAGCCCCGGCCACCGAAGGCGGCTCAGGGGCTATTTCTGAGAACGAACCCGCGAAGGTCTTTATTGACCGAGGCGCACGCTGACGTCGTAGCGCTCGATCACCTCCGCAGCGAGCGTCCGCGCCAGCCGCCGGAGCGCGGCGCGCCGGTTGGCTTCGGTCCCGAGCACGTCGATTCCGATCAGGTAGTCCTCGCCGCCTCTGACCGTGTCCGCGTAGCCGGGGGCGCGGACTACGAGGAGCCCCTCCAGGCGATAGGAGGCCGCTCCGCCCTCGGCGCCGACGCCGCTCGGATTGTTGCCCAGGGCGAGGAGCTCGGCAGAGAGCTCCGGCGCGCTGGAGCCGTCGGGTTCCAGACGGCCTCGCCCGGCGAGCTCGCGGCGAAATTCAGCCGCGAAGATGCCGCCTGCTTCGGCCTGCGCGGTGCCGTTCTTGACCGGGCCGACGCGCAACCCCTGGACAGGCTTGCCGCGGACGGGGGCGTAGCCGCAGGCAAGCACAGCCCATAACAGGAGCGGCCATCCGCGCGCTGCCGTGGGGCTAGCACGGCGCGTGGTCGCGCCGGCTGTCCCGCAGCGCCGCGGTGGTCCGCGCGCTGCCGTGGGGCTAGGCCACCACAAAGTTCACCAGCCGCTTGGGGACCACGACGACCTTCTTCACGGTCTTCCCCTGCAGCCAGCCCGCCACCTTGGGGTCGCGCGAGGCCATGTCGCGGATCTCCGCGTCGTTGGCGCTCGCCGCCACCTGCACCTCGCCGCGGAGCTTGCCGTTCACCTGCACCGCGATCTGGTAGGCGTCGTCCACCACCAGCGCGGGATCGGCATCTGGCCACTGCAGGCGCGACAGCTCCTCCGTGTGCCCGAGCCCGCGCCACAGCTCCTCCGCCGTGTGCGGCGCGAACGGAGCCAGCAGCTGCACCAGCACCTCCAGCGCCTCGCGCAGGGAGCCCGGCGCGCCCGACCAGTCCGTGGCCGCGTTGGACAGCTCCATCAGCGAGGAGATCGCGGTGTTGAACTGCAGCCGCTCGAGCTGCTGCGTCACCCGCAGGATCGTCTTGTGCGTCCGGCGGCGCAGATCGTCCGGAGGGCCGCCGGCCTTCACGCCCTCGATGGTCTGGAGGTTTCCCTGGATCAGCCGCCAGACGCGGCCCAGGAAGCGGTGCTGCCCCTGGACCTGCTCGTCGGACCAGTCCATGTCCTTCTCCGCGGGCGCGGCGAAGAGGATGAACAGGCGCGCGGTGTCCGCCCCGAACTCGTCGATGATCTCGCGCGGTGAGACGACGTTCCCCTTGCTCTTGGACATCTTCTCGCCGTCGCGGCCCTTGACGATCCCCTGCGTGACCAGCTTCTGCGCCGGCTCGTCGATGGCGCAGAGACCCAGCTCCTGCATCACCTTGGTCCAGAAGCGGAAGTAGAGCAGGTGCAGGACCGCATGCTCCGGTCCGCCGACGTAGACGTCGATGGGCAGCCACCGGTCCGCCTGCGCGCGCGAGAACGGCTCGCGGTCATTGTGCGGGTCGAGGTAACGCGCCCAGTACCAGGCGGAATCGACGAAGGTGTCCATCGTCTCTGCCTCGCGCCGCGCGGGCCCGCCGCAGATCGGACACTCCGTGTTCACCCAGGAGGCGACCTTCGCCAGCGGCGGCTCCCCCATCCCGGTCAGGACCTCCTTCACGTCGATGTCCGGCAGCTTCACCGGCAGGTCCGAATCGGGCACCGGGATTCCCTTCCCCTCCGGATCGTCCTTGGGGCAGTAGACGATGGGGATGGGAGTTCCCCAGTACCGCTGCCGCGAGACCCCCCAGTCGCGCAGGTGGTAGTTGACCGCCGGCTTGCCGATCCCGCGCCGCTGGGCCTCGGCGGCGATCGCCAGCCGCGCCTGCTCCGAAGGCATGCCGGAGAACTCTCCGGAGTCCATCAGCACGCCGTAGTCGGTGTACGCCTTGTCCTTGGGCGGCTCGCTGTCGTCTCCCGGGCGGATCACCGGCACGATCGGCAGGTCGTACTTGCGCGCGAACTCGTAGTCCCGCTCGTCGTGCGCGGGCACCGACATCACGGCGCCGGTCCCGTACCCGGCGAGCACGAAGTTCGCCACCCAGACGGGGATTTCCTTGCCCGTGAAGGGGTTCTTGGCGCGGATGCCGGCGTCCACACCTTCCTTCTCGGCAGCCTGCGCGCCCTCTCCGACCTCCTTGGTCGCCCGCCGTACCTTCTCCGCGAAGGCCTGCAGTCCGGCCTTTCTCGACTCGGGCGCGAGCTCCATCACCAGCGGATGGTCCGGCGCCACCGCCATGTAGGTGGCACCGTAGATGGTGTCGGCGCGCGTGGTGAAGACCCGGAAGGCCTTGCGCCTGGCGCCCTTCACGGCGAAGTCGATCTCCAGGCCGTCGGAGCGCCCGATCCAGTTCCGCTGCATGGCGACCACTCGCTCGGGCCAGTCGATGCGGTTCAGCCCCTCCAGCAGCCGGTCGGCGTACGCGGTGATCCGGAACGCCCACTCCGGGATTTCGCGCTCAACGACCACGCTGCCGCAGCGCCAGCAACGTCCTTCCTCGACCTGCTCGTTGGCCAGGACGGTGTTGCAACTCGGACAGAAGTTCACCTTCGCCCGGCGGCGGTAGACCAACCCGCGCTCGAGCATGCGGAGGAAGAACCACTGGTTCCAGCGGTAGTAGGCCGGGTCGGAGGTGGACAGCTCGGTGGACCAGTCCACGGAAATGCCCAGCGAGATCACGTCCTTCTTGAACGAGGCAATGTTCCTCGGCGTCCGCTCCGCCGGGTGGACGCCCTCCTTGATCGCTGCGTTCTCGGCGGGGAGGCCGAAGGCGTCCCAGCCGAACGGGTGCAGGACGTCGAAGCCGCGCTTGCGCGCGTAGCGGGCGAGCACGTCGGTGATGCAGTACACGCGCGCGTGCCCCATGTGCATCTCGCCCGACGGGTACGGCAGCATCGCGAGCACGTATTTCTTCGGAGCGCCGGGGCGGTTTCCTGCCCGGAACAGGTCCTTGCTCGCCCAGTGCGCCTGCCAGCGCGGCTCGATCGACTTCGGGTCGTACCGGTCCTGCACGGTGTGGTTCTCCTTGCGAAGGGGGCGGATTCTAGCGCGGTGCGCCAGATCGCGGGGGTTCGAGTGCGGAAAGGGTCTCGGAGCGGACCACTTCCGTCGCCGGAACCGGCCCTGATCCGGGCGGAACCTCGCGGCGGGCCCTCCAGGCGGCCTCTGTCCGTGAAAGCTCCGCCAGGCCCTCGATGCGGGCCGCCCTTCCCCAGCCAACGGCGGTCGCCGCCGCCTGGGCGAGCAGCCAGGCGAGCGCCACGGCCGCGGGTCCAGACTGCGCGATCTGCAGCCGCACTGCCATGGCCGCGGAAGCCCCGCCGAGCCCCACCGCGGCTCCGACCGCCCCGACCGCGATGCACCGGAAGGGCCGCCGGGCGAGGAGCCGGCCCGCGGCCACCAGCGCGCCCAGGGCGGACCGGCGAGATGGATCCGCGGCGAACTGCGCCCGGGCTGTGTCCGCGATCACATGCGCGACGAAGAGCAGCGCCGCAGCGGCGGTGGTCGCCAGCCACAGGTTCCGGTGCGCTGCCGTCTCCGTGTCGACGTTCTCGTTGATCTGCAGCGCGACCCTGGTCAATAGCCCCGCGAGCGCGGCGGCGAGCCCGAGCGGAACCAGGCCCGCGAGGGCGGCGCGCAGCATCCGCCCGTAGAGCCCGCCGGCGGCGGCGAGCAGGCGCGGGAAGGGCAGCGGCTCGCCGGCTCCCGCGGCGGCGACCATCGCCGCGGCCGCGAACGGCGCGGTGAGGAGCAGCACGAGCAGCGCGCCGATCCACCCGGCCAGCAGCGCCTGCGAGGACGCGCTGCTCGAGACCAGCTGGTGGACGAGGTCCAGCAAGGTCGCGCCGTCCATCCAGGCGACGGATCCCGCGGAGGCCGGGGAGTGGTCGAGCTGCGCGCGCAGCAACGCAAAGGCCGGCATCGCCGCGATCGCCGATGGAACGAGCAGGAGCAGCCACCAGATCGCCAGGACGCGCCAGCGCAAGGACTGCCGCAGCGAGCGGCGCAGCAGCCCCGGCGCGATCACAGGGACCCCAACAGCGCCAACAGAAGGCCCGCCCAGGCCTGGACCTCGAGCGTCCAGCGCGCCGACGCGGCCGGCGTGCCCTCCCGCGTCCGTCCGTCGTCCAGCTTGTTCAGATCGAGCAGCACTTCGCGCAGCGGGTCGATCTGCACGGATGCCACGCGGGAGGGCCGATCGAACACCCAGCGATGCCAGCGCTCCTCGGCGGGCCAGCGGACCAGCTCGGCGGTGCCGTCGTCGAAGCGGATCGACACCGCCTGCGGGACCTGCGCCCCGTACCGGCGCAGCCGCACGGTGGAGCGCCAGGGGAACGGTCCGGGCCCTTCGGCCTTCGCTTCCGGATGCGCGGCGTGGAACGCGGCCCGCGCCGCCGACTCCTGCTCCCGCGCTCCCGAGGAATCCAGCTCGACGCGGCCTCCGTCCACCTCGAGCACGAGACCCGGACGGGGGACGAGCTCGACCGTCTCGATGGACTCCACCCGATCGTCGACGGGCGCCGCCGCGTAGACCTGCGCGGCGAACCACTGCCGCACGGTCTCCCGGCCGACTTCCGCCAGCGCGGCCTCCAGATCCGCCGTCGAGGGATGGCGGAACTTCCAGCGGCGGTAGTACTCCGCGAACCCGCGCGCCAGCGCATCGCCGCCGAGGCGCCGCTCGAGGTCGTGGAACACCAGCGCGGAGCGCGAGTAGACGAGGCCGTAGCTGCCGCGCGACCACCGATCCCACGCGTTGCCGGCGATGGGATCGGGGGGAAACCGCGTGGTGCCGTTGCGCTCGAGCTCGAAATACGAGAGCTGCGGCGTCTGCAGCCCGAGCGCGCCGAGAAGGCCGGGCGCCTTGATCCGCACGCCCTCCCCGTCCAGCATGCGCGCGTTCCAGAACTCGTCCAGCCCCTCGTCGAGGAACGGCTCCTCGAACTCGTTGTTCGCGAGCAGGCCCATGAACCAGCCGTGGCCGAGCTCGTGGACGGTGACGAAGCGGACGAACGGCAAGAGCGGCGGACCCAGCGCGCCGATGGTGGTGAAGAACGTCTCGTACTCCATGCCGCCCGACTCCAGCGCCCCGTATGGCGGAACCACCACCGTGATCTGGCGATACGGGTACGGCCCCAGGGTGCGCCCGAAGTACTCGAGCGTGTCGCGCGACGCCTGCAGCGCGACCCGGGCCGCCTTCTCGTATTCGGGCGGATGCAGCACGCGGATGCGCACGCCGTTCCACTCCCCCTCCAGCGGAGGCGCGAAGCCGTCCCAGGCCGTGAAGGCGAAGTCGTGCACGTCGTCCTGGGCGACGCGGTAGACCACGCCGGCAGCCGTCTCTTCCGGGGGTGCGGTCTGCATCCCGACCGAGCCGAACGTGCTTCCGCGCGGCACCGTGATCGCGGCGCGGTAGCCGCCGAAGTCCGCGTAGAATTCGCTGTAGAGGTGGAACTCGTGGCAGTTCCAGCGCGGCGCCGTCGCGCCCCGCTCGCCAGGGAGCTCCAGCACGCCGACCTTCGGGAAGAACTGCGCCGCGAGGTGATAGCTCCCCGACCATCCGGTCCGCGCCACCACGCGCGGGAGCTGGCTGTGGAAGGCGATCTCGAGGACGGCGCTGACTCCCGGAGGAACCGCCCGGGGCAGATCGAGTCGCACCACCGTGTGGTCCGTCTCCGGGCCCGAGTCGGGGTGCACGAAGGTCCAGGGAACGGCGTGCCCGGACTGCGTCACCGACTTCAGCTCGATGAAACCCCACTCGCCCCGCTTTGGCTCCGCCGCCTCCAGGCGGAACCGGCCCGTGCGCTCGCGCTCGCGCTCGAGCGCGAACGTGCTCCCGGGTCCTTCGAACGCGTTGAGATAGAGGTGGACGTACATCTCGCGGATCGGCTCGGCGCTGCGGTTGCGCCAGGTGAGGCGTTCACGCCCCTCGATGGTGTGCCGGACCGGGTCGAGCGCCGCCTCGATCTCGTAGCTCGCGACGGGCTCGGGCCGCTCCCGCACGCCGCCCCAGGCTCCGGCGCTGCTCGGGACGCGCACCGCTCCGGCCGAGGGGCCGGCCAGTCCGGCGGCGAGGATCAGGGCTGCGATCACCCGCGCGTCGTACTCGACGCGCGCCCAGGCTGGCAATAGTATCCGCGCTCCCCATGGAGCCACAGGTCTACATCCGCGACATCTCCGGGCACGACGGCCGCGACGTCCTGCTGCGCGGCTGGCTCTACGGCAAGCGCTCGAGCGGCAAGCTCCACTTCCTCCAGGTCCGCGATGGGACCGGCACCATCCAGGCGGTGGTCTCGAAGAAGGACGTCCCCGAGGCCGTGTTCGCGGCCGGAGAGAAGGCGCCGCAGGAGGCCTCCGTCGAGGTGCGCGGCAAGGTGGCCAAGGATCCCCGCAGCCCCCTCGGTTACGAGCTGCACGTGACCGACCTGAGGGTGCTGCAGGGCGAGCCGGGATATCCGATCCAGCCGAAGGAGCACGGCGTCGGGTTCCTGCAGGAGCAGCGGCATCTGTGGCTGCGCTCCTCGCGCCAGCGGGCGATCCTCGCGGTGCGTCACACCATCATCAAGGCGATCCGCGACTACTTCGACTCGCGCGGCTTCACGCTGGTGGACTCGCCCATCCTCACGCCGGCGGCGTGCGAAGGGACCTCCACGCTGTTCGAGGTGCCCTACTTCGACCTGGGCAAGGCCTACCTGACGCAGTCGGGGCAGCTCTACGGCGAGGCCGCGGCGATGGCGGTGGGCAAGGCCTACGTGTTCGGCCCCACCTTCCGGGCGGAGAAGAGCAAGACGCGGCGGCACCTGACCGAGTTCTGGATGGTGGAGCCCGAGGTCGCGTACATGGATCTCGACGGCGACATGGACCTCGCCGAGGATTTCATCGTCGCCATCGTGCAGGCGGTGCTCCAAAGGCACGAGCACGAGCTGAAGGCGATCCTGGAGCGCGACCTCGAGCCGCTCCGGCGGGTGCAGAAGCCGTTCCCGCGCATCACCTACACCGAGGCGATCGAGAGCATCCAGAAGGCCGGCCACCCGATCAAGTGGGGCGACGACCTGGGCGGAGACGAGGAGACCATCCTCTGCAAGCAGTTCGATCGCCCGGTGATGGTCCATCGCTACCCGGCCGAGATGAAGGCCTTCTACTTCAAGAAGGATCCGAAGGATCCCAAGGTCGCGCTCGGCGTGGACGTGCTCGCGCCCGAAGGCTACGGCGAGATCGTCGGCGGCGGGCAGCGCGAGGACGACTACGCCACCCTCAAGGCGGAGATCGAGAAGCACCAGCTGCCGCTGGAGGCGTTCGGCTGGTACCTCGACCTGCGCAAGTACGGCAGCGTCCCGCATGCCGGCTTCGGCCTCGGCGTGGAGCGGACCGTCGCCTGGATCTGCGGCTTGCACCACGTGCGCGAGACCATTCCCTTCCCGCGCATGATGGAGCGGCTCACGCCTTGAAGCTGCTGGTGGGCCTGTTCGCCCTGATGGTGGCCATCGGGCTCGCGACGCTCTGGCTCTGGCGACAATCGCAATCCCGCGAGCCTTCGCCCTGCGAGTCGCACGAGATCGAGCGGTCGCTGGCCCCGGGCGGGCGCGTTCGGGCCGACGTGTTCGAGGTGCGCTGCCCGGGCGCGACCACCACGCATGTCGCCCTGCTCTTCGCGCAGCGGCCTTCCGGGGCGCGCAGCGACGTGTTTATCGGGTTGGGCTCGGTGCCCGTGCGGGTGTCATGGACCGGGGAGCACGAGCTGCGGATCGAGTCGACGGCTGAGCGCCGTCTCGTGGAGGAGACCCGCTGGCGCGACATCAGTGTCCGGATCGTTCACCCCTAAGAGCGTGCTGTCTCGGTACTGTCCGCCGCGACGCCGGCGAGAGCATGGCCGGGCCGCCGCTTCGGACATGCAAAAACCGCGAACATGGGGCCATGACTTCACTTCCCTGAGGACCCGGCGGTTTTTGAACTTGCGGCGGCCCAGCCATGCTCCCGCCGGCTGATCGCGCGGTTATTACTGCGTGAGCTTCGTCACGTCGCGCGAGCACCTTTGACTCCGGGGCGGGCGAGCGTTGGGCGTATCATCCATGCGTATTGTGCCTCGAGGGTTCCGAGGTTGAGCCTGCGAAGCTCGACAACACCCTTCGCGCGACGCGAGGAGGCTGAAGCAGAAATGCACGCGCGATCAGCCGGCGGGACCTGCATGGCTGGGCCGCCACAAGTTCAAAAAGCCGCCGGGCCGCCCCTGAAGCGAAGTGATGGTGACGTGTGCGCGGCTTTTTGCATGTTCGAAGTGGCGGCCCGGCCATGCAGCTCCCGCCGGCGTCACGGCCCACTTTGCACAATGCCTACTTCTTCTTCTTGAAGACGTTCTGCTTGGCCGGCATTGGCACGTAGCGCTGCGGGGGCGGAACCGCCGTCTTGCGGTCGCCGGGCTGGGGCGGCGCGGGCCGCGATTCCACCGGAGGCGCGATGGGTGGTTCCGGTGCGCTGCCCGCCGCGGGCTGTGGTGAGGCCACCTTGACCGTGCGCTGTTCGATTCGCGCCTGCCCGCGGGCCATCTTGGAGAGCGCGGCCACCATGCGCTGCGGCTCGGGCGCGAAGACCACGGCCCGTCCCGATCCCTGCATCTCGTCCAGCAGGGTGCGCACTCCCGCCTCGGGCGAGAGGCGCGCGGGAAGCTGCAGCGCCGTGTCGCGCACACCGGCCTGCGAGAGCTTGCGCAGCGACTCGGAGACGCGAAGCTGCAGCTCGTGCTCGGATTGGTCGGCCGCGCCGATTCCGAAGAGGAACATCTTGCGGAAGCCGAGCCGCGCGCCGGGCGAGGTGAGCACCGCCTCGCCGGTGTCGCCGGTGATCTGCCCGGCGCGGAGCAGCCGCGACAGGCGCGCGAGGAGCCGCCAGTCGACCAGGCCCGCCAGACCGGTCAGGGGACGCTCGTCCTTGCCGACGAACAGGCAAAGGGACTCGGCCGCGGCCTGATCGATGGCTTCGAGCGTGAGGGGAAAGAAGGTCAGGTCCATCAGGCCTTTTTCTCCAGCTTCGGCGTCGCGTCCGGCAGCTGGAGGTGGGCGATCCGGTCCAGCACGCCGTTCACGAACGCGGAGGATTCCTCCGATCCGAACTTCTTCCCCAGCTCGACGGCCTCGTTCAGCGTCACGCGCACCGGAATGTCCGCCCGTCGCAGGATCTCGTACACGGCGAGCCGCAGGATGTTCCGATCAACACGCGCCATGCGCTCCAGCTTCCAATGGGTGCTGCTCTGCTGGATGATCGCGTCGATCTGGGCCCGCTCGGACTGGACGCCCCGCACCAGCTCGTCCGCGAACCGGCCGGTGGTCTCGTCGGCCTCCTCGAAGTGCGAAAGGACGCTCCGGACGGCGTCCCGCGGGTCGCCGCCGCCCAGGTCCAGCTGGTAGAGCGCCTGCAGGGCGCATTCGCGGGCTTTGGACCTCGACCCCACTCAGCCGTCCCCAACCGCCCGCAGGGCATGGATCTGCTCGATGCAGGACAGGGCCGTCTCCCCGCCCTTGTCCGCGCCGCGCGGATCCGCGCGCTCCTGCGCCTGCTGCAGGGTCTCGCAGGCGAGGATACCGAAGCCGACGGCGAGGGGTCTGGGATTGGTTCCCCCCTCCATCGCCAGCGCGCCCAGCGCGCGTGTGACCTCGTCGCACAAGAGCCGATAGTGGTCGGTGCCCCCGCGGATCAGGCACCCGAGCGCGATGATGCCGTCGATGCCACCCCGGCGGGCGACGCGCGCCGCCAGTGGGGCCAGCTCGAAGGCCCCGGCGCAGCGGTAGACGTGGACCGCCTGCGCCCCGCGGGAGGCGAGCGCCTTCTGGGCCCCCTCCAGGAGCTGCTCGACGATCTGCGCGTTCCAGCGGGTGGCGACCATGGCGAACCGCATTTCCTGCGCGGACAGTTCCCGGTCGGCCGGCGTTCCGATGCTCATGCGTGGCGCATCCTACTTCTTCGAGAGCGACAGGAGGTGTCCCATCTTGTCCCGCTTCACTTGAAGATAGCTTTCGTTCTCCCGCGAGAGGCCCGCTTCGATCGGCACGCGCTCGACCACCTCCAGATCGTACAGCTTCTTGAGCCCGTCGATCTTCTTCGGGTTGTTGGTCATGAGCCGCAGCTTGCGCACGCCCACGTCGCGCAGGATCTGGGCCCCGATCCCGTAGTCGCGCAGGTCGGCCTTGAAGCCCAGCTTCGCGTTGGCCTCCACCGTGTCGTGGCCGTCGTCCTGCAGGTTGTACGCCTTGAGCTTGTTGACCAGGCCGATGCCGCGCCCCTCCTGGTCCAGGTAGACGAGGACGCCCTTGCCCGCCTCGTCGATCATCTGCAGCGCCCGGTGGAGCTGCGGGCCGCAGTCGCAGCGGCGGCTCCCGAACACGTCCCCCGTCAGGCACTTGGAATGTACGCGCACCAGCACAGGCTCGTCGGGCTCCCAGGTCCCCTTCACGAACGCGACGTGCTGGGTGCTGTCGACGTCGTTCTCGTAGGCGATGCAGCGCATCTCGCCGCCGAACTCGGTCGGCACGCGCGCCTCCGCGCCACGCCGGACCAGCGACTCGCGCTGCATGCGGTAGTGGATCACGTCGGCCACGCCGAGCAGGTGCAGCCCGTGCTGCTCCGCGAACTTCTCCAGATCCGGCATCCGGGCCATGGTGCCGTCGTCGTTCATCACCTCGCAGATCACGCCGGCCGGATTGAGCCCTGCGAGGCGGCAAAGGTCGACGCTGCCTTCGGTCTGGCCGGCGCGCACCAAGACCCCGCCCTTGCGCGCCCGCAGCGGAAAGACGTGGCCGGGGCGCACCACGTCTTCCGGCCTCGCGTCCGGCTGGATGGCGGCGCGGACGGTGGTGGCGCGGTCCTGCGCGCTGATCCCGGTGGTCACCCCCTGGGCGGCCTCGATGCTGACGGTGAACGCCGTGCTGTAGGTGCTCTGGTTCTCGTTCACCATCATGGTGAGGCCGAGCTGCTTGACTTGAAGCTCGGTCAGCGAGAGGCAGATCAGCCCGCGAGCGTACCGGGCCATGAAGTTGATCGCCTCGGGGGTGACGAACTGCGCCGCGAGCACCAGGTCGCCCTCGTTCTCGCGATCGGCATCGTCCACCAGGATGACCATGCGGCCCCGGCGCAGCTCCTCGAGCGCTTTCTCGACGCGGGCGATGTTCTCTTCCACTGCTTGGCTCCTCAGGTCCGGAATTGCAACAGGCGCGCGACGTGTTTTCCCAACATGTCGGCTTCCACGTTGACGTTCGCGCCCGCGGGTTTGATGCCCCAGGTGGTCGCGCGCAGCGTCTCGGGGATCAGGAAGAGCGCGATGCGGTCCGGGTCGAGCAGCTCGTTGACGGTCAGCGAGATCCCGTCCAGCGCGATGGAGCCCTTGGAGACCACCAGCGGGGCGAGCCCAGAGGGCAGACGCAGCTCCACGCGGACGCCCTCCCCGACCGCCGTCTTGTCGACGATCTGGCCTACCCCGTCCACGTGCCCGAGCACCAGGTGGCCCCCGAGGCGGTCGCCCAAGGCGAGCGGCCGTTCCAGGTTCACGCGATCGCCGGCCTTCCGCTCGCCCAACGTGGTCCTCGCCAGCGTCTCCGCGCTCACGTCGGCCGTGAACCGATCCTTCGAGGGCTCGACGGCGGTGAGGCACACGCCGTCCACCGCGATGCTGGCGCCCCGCGTCAGCCCGCCCAGCCTGGTGTGCACCGACAGCCGCACACCTTTCGGCACCTGCTCCACCGACGCGACGGTGCCGAGGTCCTCGATCAACCCGGTGAACATCGAGGGCGGTATACACCGTCCCCGGGAGGACCGCTTGCTTGAATTCCCGGCCTGCGTAAGCATCCAAAGATCATGAAGCTGCCGTCCCGAGTCCCACTGCTGATCCTGGTCGCAGCCTCCCTGGCGATCCCTCTCAAGGTCGCAAAGGCACAGCAGGAATCGCCGCTGCTCGAGCCGCCGCCCCCTCCGCCGGACGAGGAGTTGCAGGCGACCCTGCCGGCTTCGGCGGAGCCGCCGCCGAGGGCACCCGATGAGCAGGCGTTCGATCGCGAGCTTGCGCCCTACGGACGCTGGGTGGTGACGCCGGACTACGGGCGGGTCTGGGTGCCGGCGGACGTGCCGGCCGACTGGCAGCCCTATTCGGACGGACAGTGGGTCTATACGACCTGGGGTTGGTCGTTCGCGGCGCCGGTACCGTGGGGTTGGGCCGTGTATCACTATGGGCGCTGGGGCTGGCGGGTCGGGATCGGCTGGTACTGGGTCCCCGGGTACGCCTGGGCGCCGGCATGGGTCTCCTGGCGTTGGGTGAACGGATACGCTTGCTGGGCGCCGCTGGGCCCCCGCGGCTACGTCTACCCCCGCCACTGGCCGGGCTGGGTGGTGGTCCCCTACTCGCACTTCACGCATCCGATCCACCGCTATGCGGTCCCGCGGGGGCAGGTCGGCGTGATCGTGCGCTCCGCGCGGCCGATCCGATCGTTCCCAGCCGTGCACGGGCATGCCTTCAGGGCGCCCGCCCGCGGCGGCGGGCACTCCGCGCGCGGCCACGGTCGATAGCCCGGGCCCGCCGAAGGCGGCTCAGAGGCCAGGCTTTGAGAGTGGCCGGTGCCGTACGATCAGCAGCACGTCGACGCCTACGCGCTGCACGGACTCGATCGAGAGGCCTTCGCTGGGCGCGCTCTGACCGGCCCACGAGAGCCCGCCCTTGCCGAAGATCTTCGGCGCGACGAACAGCCTCAGCTCGTCCCAGAGTCCCGTCTTCAGGAATTCGCCGTGCACCGCGGTGCCGCCCTCGACCAGCACGCTGGTGATGCCCCGCCGGGCGAGCCGGCGCAGCACGGCCCTCAGCGGTCCGGACTCGGCCACGGTTTCGCCAGGCTGACGCAGCATCCGGGCGCGCCGCGGGACCGTTCCGAGGACGACGCGAAGCGGGTTGCGCCCTCCGGGGACGCCTCGCACCGTCAGCCGCGGATCGTCGGCCCGCACCGTTCCCGCTCCCACCAGGACGGCGTCCATCCCGTCGCGCCAGCGGTGGACGAGCCGCTGGGACGCCTCCGAGCTGATGGCGGACGGCCGCCCGGGGCGGAGCGCGAGCTTTCCGTCCAGCGTGATCGCCGCCTTGAGCACCACCCAGGGCAGGCCCCGCGTGATGAACTTGAACCAGGCTTCGTTCGATCGGTCGCAGTCCTCTTCCAGGATCCCGCCGCGCACTTCGACGCCGGCGCGGTGCAGCCGATCGGCGCCGTGGCCCTCCACCAGCGGGTTCGGATCGCGGCTGCCGAAGAACACGCGCCGCACGCCCGCGGCGATCAGCGCCTGCGTGCAGGGAGGCGTGCGGCCCTGGTGGTTGCAGGGCTCCAGCGTCACATAGACGTCGGCGCCCCGGGCGCGCCCGCCCGCTGCGCGCAGCGCGTTCACCTCGGCGTGCGGCAGGCCAGCCTTCTCGTGGTGGCCGCGGGCGATCACCTTCCCCCGCCGCACCACCAGCGCGCCCACGGCCGGGTTGGGATGCGTCCGGCCGCGTCCCTTCTCCGCCTCCGCCAGCGCGAGGCGCATGAGCTCCGCCGGGGTCACTTCTTCGGCGCGCTCTTGCGCTCGGAGATCAGCTCCTTCAGCTCGCTCATGAACTCGCCCAGGTCCTTGAACGACCGGTACACGCTGGCGAAGCGCACGTACGCCACCTCGTCCAGCTTCGCCAGCTCGCGCATCACCGACTCGCCGATCACCGAGGAGGGCACCTCCTTCTCGCCCATCTCCTGGAGCCGCCGCTCGATGCCGTCGACGACGGCCTCCAGCTGCTCGGAGCTCACGGGCCGCTTCTGGCAGGCGAGCTTGAGGCCCTCGATAACTTTATGCCGGTCGAAGGCCTCGCGGCGCCCGTCCTTCTTCACCACCATGGGGAGGATCTCCTCGACCCGCTCGTAGGTGGTGAAGCGCCGCTGGCAACCGAGGCATTCCCTCCTGCGCCGGATCACCGTCCCCTGGTTCGAGAGCCGGGAGTCGATGACCTTGTTCTCCGGCTCGGCGCAGAACGGACACTTCACGGGTCAGGCCAGCCTCTTCGCGTAGAGGGGGAACTGGCGCGCGAGCTCGTGCACCTCGCCGCGGACCCGCTCGATCTCCGCCTCGTCCTCGGGTCGATCCAGCACCCGGACGATCAGCCGGGCCACCTGCGTCATCTCCTTCACCCGCATCCCGCGCGTGGTGAGCGCGGGCGTTCCGAGCCGCAGGCCGCTGGTGACGAACGGCTTCTCCGGGTCGCCCGGGATCATGTTCTTGTTGGTGGTGATGTGCGCCTTCTGCAGCGCGGCCTCGGCGATCTTGCCGGTCAGCTTCTTGGGCCGGAGATCGCACAACATCAGATGCGTATCGGTCCCGCCGGCCACCAGCCGCACCCCGCCCTCGATCAGCCCGGCGGCGAGCGCCTGTGCGTTGTCGAGGATCCGCTGCTGGTACTCCTTGAAATCCGGCTTGAGGGCCTCGGCGAACGCCACCGCCTTGGCGGCGATGATGTGCTCGAGCGGACCGCCCTGGATGCCGGGGAAGACGTTGGAGTCGACCGCCTTGGCGTGCTGCTGCTTGCAGAGGATCAGCCCGCTGCGCGGCCCGCGCAGCGTCTTGTGCGTGGTGGTGGTGACCGCGTCGGCCAGCGGCACCGGCGAGGGGTGCAGCCCGACCGCGACCATCCCCGCGATGTGCGCGATGTCGCAGATCATCACCGCGCCCACCTCCTCCGCGATCTCGCGCAGCTTCACGAAGTCGAGCGTGCGCGGATAGGCGGAGGCGCCGCAGAGGACTGCCCGGGGGCGCACCTCGCGCGCCATCTTCCGGGCGGCGGTGAAGTCGATCAGCTCGGTGCGCGGGTCGAGGCCGTAGTGGTGGATCTCGAAGAGCTTGCCGGAGAAGTTCACCGGCGAGCCGTGCGTGAGGTGGCCGCCCTGCGCCAGGGAGAGCGACATGATCCGGTCCCCCGGCCTGAGCAGCGCGAAGTAGGTGGCCATGTTCGCCTGCGACCCCGCGTGCGGCTGGACGTTGGCGTGCTCGGCGCCGAAGAGCGCCTTGGCGCGGTCGATGGCCAGTTGCTCGACCTTGTCGACCACCTCGCAGCCGCCGTAGTACCGCTTCCCCGGAAGGCCTTCGGCGTACTTGTTGGTGAGGGTAGAGCCCTGCGCCTCCAGCACGGCCTCGGAGACGAAGTTCTCGCTGGCGATCAGCTCCAGCCCCTCCGCCTGCCGTCGGGTCTCGTCGCGGATGAGACGCGCGACTTCGGGGTCCACTTCCGCGAGCGGTCTGTCCATCGATGCGGGGGCCATTGCCGCCCGCTTCTATCATTCGAACCGCTGCAGCGCTACGACGGCATTGGTGCCGCCGAACCCGAACGAGTTGGAGAGCACCGCCTTGATCCGCACCTCGCGCGCGTGGTTCGGGACCACGTCCACGTCGCACTCCGGATCCTGATTGTCCACGTTGATGGTGGGCGGAATGATCCCGTGGTAGAGCGCCAGCGCGCTGAACCCCGCCTCCACGCCGCCGGCCGCGCCCAACAGGTGCCCGGTCATGCTCTTGGTGGAGCTGACCATCAGCCCCTTCTTTGTCCAGTCGCCGAAGACGGTCTTGATCGCCTTCACCTCGGCCACGTCGCCCACCGGCGTGGAGGTGCCGTGCGCATTGACATACTGCACGTCCTGCGGGCGCAGGCCCGCGTCCTCGAGACACAGCGCCATGGCGCGCTGGGCGCCGCCGCCGCTCGGCTGGGTGATGTGAAACGCATCCGCGGTGGCCGAGTAACCGGTCAGCTCGCAGTAGATCCGGGCGCCGCGCTTCTTCGCGTGCTCCAGCTCCTCCAGGATCAGGATGCCGGCGCCCTCGCCCGCGACGAACCCGTCGCGGTCCTTGTCGAACGGCCGCGAGGCCCGCGCAGGCGCGTCGTTGCGCTCGCTGAGGGCGCGCGCGGAGGTGAAGCCGGCGATCCCCAGGAGGGTGATGGTCGCCTCCGCGCCGCCGCTGATCATGAGGTCCACGTCGCCGTGCTGGATGTGCCGCAGCGATTCGCCCAGCGCGTGGTTTCCGGTGGCGCAGGCGGAGACCGGGGCAAAGTTCACGCCGGCCGCGCCGTAGCGGATCGAGATCTGCCCGCCCACCAGGTTGACGATGATGGAGGGGATGAAGAACGGGCTCACCCGCCGGTGCCCCTTCTCCACCGCGGTGAGGTGCGTCTCCTCCAGCGTGCCGAGGCCGCCCATGCCCGAGCCCACGATCACGCCGGCGCGCTCCCCCAGCGGCTTGTCCGTCGGCAGGCCAGCGTCCTTCAGCGCCAGGTCGGTGGCCGCCAGGCCGAACTGGATGAAGAGGTCGTTGCGGCGGGCCTCCTTCTTGTCCATGAACTGGCTGGGATCGAAGTTCTTCACCTCGCCGGCGATCCGGCTGGGCAGGTCCTTCGCGTCGAAGCGGGTGATCGGGCCCACGCCGGACTTGCCGGCGATGGCGGCCTGCCACGACTCCTTGGTCCCGATCCCCAGGGGCGTGACGAGGCCGATCCCGGTGACGACCACTCTGCGTTCGACGCGCTGCATGATCCCCCTACTTCTTGTGCTCGTTGATGAAGTTCACCGCGTCCTGGACCGTCTTGATGTGCTCGGCCTCCTCGTCGGGGATCTCGACCTCGAACTCCTCTTCCATCGCCATCACCAGCTCGACGATGTCGAGCGAGTCGGCGCCGAGATCCTCGATGAAGGCGGACTCCGCCTTGATCTCGTCCTCGCCGACCCCGAGCTGCTCCGCGATGATGCTCTTGACCTTCGCCTCGACGGACATGGGCCGATCCTTTCCTGGTCCCTGTTCTAAAACTGGCGCGGCCTTGTAGCACGCTTTTGCGCGCTCGCAAGCCGGGCCGCGTCACAAGTTACGTACAAGTGCCATTGGTGCATCGGCCTCCCGCAGGACAATCCAGATCGCTGGTGCAGCGCGTGGGCGGCGGCGACGCGACGCACTGCCCGTAATAGCACCGCTCCGGGTAGATGCAGTCCCGGGTGTCGTAGCAGCTCGCCACCGCGCCTCCCCGCTGGCAGAGGCCGACCTTGCAGACCTCCCCTTGTTTGCAGTCCTTGTGTCCGGCGCACTGGACGGTGCAGTGGCCGTCCCGGCACTTGTAGGAGTGCAGGCACTGGGGCTGTCCGTCGGGTCCCGGCTGGCTGCCGTCTCCCTCGCAGTCGCCGAAGGAGTGGAACTGGCAGGTGCGCGCGGACGAGGTCCCGCCGTCGGCCAGCGCCGCGCCGGCCACGCACTCGAGCCCGTACGCGCAGTCGAGGTTCTTGGTGCAGGCGTCGTCCCGCATCTTCTTCTTCAGCTCGGCCTGGCTCTGGCAGGCGCCGAGAAGCAGCAGGAGGACCGGCACGACCACGCGCCGTGCTAGCACGCGTCTCACTTGAACACCTCGCGGAGCACGGCGGAGAGGCCGGCGGGATCCTCGATCGCGTAGGCGCGAAGGCCCTTGTCGATCCGCCGGGTCAGGCCGGTGAGCACCTTCCCCGGCCCGAGCTCGACCACGGTATCCACGCCGTCGAGCGCCATCCTCTGCACCGTCTCCACCCAGCGCACCGGCGCCGTCACCTGCGTGAGCAGCAGCCGCACGATCTGCGCCGGATCGGTGTTCGGCTCGGCGGTGGCGTTCGCGATCACCGGCGCGGAGGGCTGCTTGAGCTGGACGCCGCCCAGCACCTCTGCCAGGCGCGGCTGCACCGGCGCCATCAGCGCGCAATGGAAGGGGGCGCTGACGGGCAGCGGCACCGTGCGCTTGGCCCCTTTGGCCTTGGCGATGGCGATGGCGCGGTCCACCGCCGAGGCGTGCCCGGCGATCACCGTCTGCTCCGGGGAGTTGTAGTTGGCGGGCTCGACCACCTTGCCCTTCTCCTGCTCGCGCGCCTCCGCGCAGGCTTCTTTCACCTGGGCCGGCTCGAGGCCCAGGATGGCGGCCATGGCTCCTTCGCCCGCGGGTACCGCCTCCTGCATGAACGTCCCCCGGGCGCGTACCGCCCGGATCCCGTCGCGCAGCGACATCGCGCCGGCGGCGACGAGCGCGGAGTACTCGCCCAGCGAGTGCCCCGCGTAGTACGCGGCAGGCTGGAACGCTCCCCCCGCCTCCTTCACCAGCACCCGGTGCACCGCGATGGAGGCAGCTAGGATGGCCGGCTGGGTGATGGCGGTCTTGCGCAGCTCGTCCTCCGGGCCTTCGAACATCAGCCTGAGCAGGCCGCCGGAGAGGGCCGCGTCCGCCTCGTCGAGCGCGGCGCGCGCCGCCGGAAAGGCCTGGGCGATCGCCTGGCCCATGCCGACGTACTGCGAACCCTGTCCGGGAAAGACGAATGCGAGCTTCATCCGGTCACCAGCGCAACAGCGCGCTGCCCCAGGCCATCCCGCCGCCGATGGCCATCATGAGGACCAGGTCGCCGTCCTTCAGCTTGCCGGCCCGATTGGCCTGGTCGAGGGTCACGGGCACCGAGGCCGACGAGGTGTTGCCGACCTGGTCGATGTTGACCTCGCACTTCTCCAGCGGGATCTCCAGCCGCTTCATCACCGCGTCGAGGATGCGGAGGTTGGCCTGGTGCGCGATCACGCAGTCCACGTCGCGCGTCTGGTAGCCGTTGTGCGCGAGCGCGTCGCGGGCGGCCGCATCCAGCACCCGGACCGCCACCTTGAAGACCTCGCGGCCGTTCATCTTGACGAAATGTTCGCGCTTCTCCCAGACCTCCGGGCTGAAGGGTTTCCGGCTGCCGCCGCCCGGGATCTTGAGGATGTCCGCGGTGGTCCCGTCCGTGTACAGGTGCGTGGAGAGGATGCCGCGGTCCTGCCGCGTCTCCGGGACCACCACCATCGCCCCGGCGGCGTCGCCGAATAGCACGCAGGTATTGCGGTCCTTCCAGTCGGAGATGCGGGTCAAGAGCTCGGCGCCGATCACCAGCACCCGCTTCATCTGGCCGCTGCGGATGAACGCGTCGGCGACGGAGAGCGCGTAGAGCGAGCCGGCGCAGGCGGCGCTCACGTCGAACGCGGCCGCCTTCCTGGCGCCCAGCCCGGCCTGGATGATCGATCCGGCGGACGGGAACGGCATGTCCGGGGTTACGGTCCCCACCACGATCATGTCCAGGTCGCCGGGGGAGATGCCGGCCATCTCCAACGCCTTGCGCGAGGCGGCGACCGCCATGTCGCTCGTCGCCTCGTCGGGGGCGGCCATCCGGCGCGCGCCGATGCCGGTGCGCTCGCGGATCCAGGCGTCGCTGGTATCGACGCCGAACTCCCTCACCAGGTCGTCATTCGTGACCTTCCGGGAAGGGAGGTATGTGCCAGTGCCCACGATCCGCGAACGTTGCATGCGCTGCTCCAAGCGAAAAGCCGCGGAGAGTATAGCGGAAACGCGGCGCGTCAAGACGCAGCGCGCTGCGCGACCAACTCCTCCCCTCGCCGCGCCGCCGCGGCGAGATCCTCTTCAAGATGCTGCTGCGCGAACGCTTCCGCTCCCGACAGCGCGTTCAGGATTGCTCGGTGGGTGGACCGGCCGTGGGCGATCATCGCCACTCCGCGCACACCGAGCAACGGGGCGCCCCCGACCTCCTCGTAGTCCACCCGCTTCTTCACCTGGTCGAGCTGCGATTTCATCAAGAGCGCGCCGGCGGTAGCCACCCTGCTCGACTGGATCTGGCGCTTGAGCAGCTGGCCGAAGGCCCAGACCGCGCCTTCAGCCGTCTTGAGCAGCACGTTGCCGGTGAACCCGTCGGTGGCGATCACGTCGAAGTCGCCGGAGAAGACGTCCTTGCCCTCGACGTAACCGGCGAAGTGGACCGCGCTCTCCGGCTTCCGCAGCGCCGTGGCGACCGCGCGCGTGAGCTCGGTCCCCTTCCCCTCTTCCTCGCCGTTCGCCACCACCCCGACGCGCGGGCGCGCCACCCCGAGCACGCGCCGGGCGTAGACCTCGCCCATCAGCGCGAACTGGACGATCTGCAGCGGCGTGCAGTCCACGTTGGCGCCCATGTCCACCAGCACCGCGCGGCCGGCGCCGCCCAAGGTGGGCAGCGAGCCCCCGATACAGGGCCGGTCCACGTGGTCGAGGCGGCCGAGCACGAACAGCGCGCCGGCCAGCACGGCGCCGGAGTTGCCGGCGGAGACCATTCCTGCGGCCTTACCCTGCTTGCAGAGATCGAAGCAGACCCGGATCGAGCTGTCCTTCTTGCGGCGCAGGGCCTGGCCGGGATGGTCGGCCATCTCCACCACCTCGGAGGCGTGGTGGACGGGCAACTCGCGATC
>Ga0137394_10000158_pt1 | contig 47358 bp, 42 predicted proteins | sample czobulk116metaG_FD_108278 | JGI IMG/M metagenome (GOLD analysis project Ga0137394, IMG submission 108278) | Vadose zone soil microbial communities from Angelo Coast Range Reserve, California, USA - czobulk1.16 metaG | ecosystem: Environmental > Terrestrial > Soil > Vadose zone | place: USA... | reverse complement strand
TCGCCTACACATGGCAGAAGGAACTTACCAATGGAGTGAATTCTGACACGTCTTACCTGACGCCGAATGCGCCTTTAATTAATGACGTTTTTAACCGCGCTCAGCAAAAGCAGATCTCCGCATTCAGCCGGCCCCAGTTACTGATTGTTTCTCTCAGCTATACGACGCCTGGATTCAATTCGAATAATTCCGGATCCAAGCTGCTTTCCCTTTTAGCAAAGGACTGGACGATTGGTGGAGTTCTTCGTTATCAGAGCGGTGAAGTGATTCGTGTGCCCGCGTCCAACAACGGGCTCTTCCGGCAACTGGCCAGGACCGACAATCCGGCAAACTGGGGAGGCGCCACGACATTTTGGAACCGAGTTCCGGGCCAACCGTTCCTGACCAAAGATCCCGACTGTCATTGCATTGATCCGACGAAGGATCTCATCTTCAATACGGCTGCCTGGGTGGATGCGCCGCCCGGACAATTCGGAACGTCAGCCCCCTACTACAATGACTTCCGCTGGCAGCGGCAACCGTCGGAGGCTTTAAGCATTGGCCGCAATTTCCACGTAGCCAGGGAAAGTAAAGTCGTCTTCAACGTCCGGGCGGAATTTCAGAACGTATTCAATCGGCTCTTCTTGACCAACCCGGGCAGTACAGCGACGAATGCAAATGTTGTGGCAGCAAATCCGGCGGCGCCGGTAACTTGTACTATTGCAGGGCAACCCGGAACCTTTGGTGGGGCAGCCTGTATCAATGATCCTCAACGCGTCTTGACCGGCGGCTACGGCTGGATCAATTACGTTAACGGCATGGGCTCCAGACCGCGCACGGGCCAGATCGTGGCCCGGCTGACTTTCTAACGACTGTTCTCGTTGCGTTCTTAGCCGCGGAGCGGCGACAGAGTGAAGCCCCGGGCGCAAGCCCGGGGTAAACGGTTGCCTTGGATCAAGCCCCGGAAGGAGCGGAAGATTCGAATGGACTCCATGAATCTTGCGGCCCCTTCGGGGCTGTGATTTTCGACGCGATTCAATCCACGGGCTTGCGCCCGTGGCTACATTCTTACGCCGCTCCGCGGCTGCGGCTGGCTAATTCCCGCAGGTCGAGCCGACCATTTCCAGCGACGTGAGATTCAGTTCGGCGTAATTCGATTCTCGATAGAGAAGCCCGCGCGCCTCCATTTTGTGCCCGCGGTGAGCCTGGGGATTGAAGACAGGCCTCACACTAACCAGATCGAACGTTTGCGTTCCCATAGGATTGTCATTGGCCGCTTTTGCTGCCTCTCCGTTTGACGTCTCTTCTTTAGTCGCGATCGGCTCGGTGGAATTCGTCAACGCCCATCGACTGTTCGGAAGTTCCGTCAAACAACCGACCACTTCGACCAATGCGAAATTCGGCGGGCCGGCCGATTCGGCGCCTTTCCTGACGATTTGAATGCCGTCCAGTGTTTCCTCATCGAGACTGAGTTCGGTCGATCCTGCGGGAAAGCCGTTGACTTCGAGCAGGTAAGCGACGATGTCGAGCTTGGTGGGCGCAGGAACCTGCTCGGCATTGAGCGGCGGCATGGTGTCGCGAATCTTGGTCAGGAGCCGGTTCACACTGCCGTTCTCCCACGCCGCGATAAAACGCTCTCCCTTCAGCGAGGGTCCGCGGTCGCCCGCCAGTTCCGCTCCATGGCAGCCGTTGCAGCCATTCCGCAATAGAGCAGTCTTCCCGCGCTCCGCTTGAGCAGTGGTGAATGCGCCGTCCCAGATGGTTTTGCTCGTCATCCGGATCTCTTCGAGCGCAGAAAGGTCCTTCGTGAGTTCCGTGGCGCCTGCAGGAACGCCGTTTTGCTGGAGGATATAAGAAATGACGTCGATCTTGACGTCATCGCTCACAGTCCCGGAATTGCCTTCCGGCATCGTGTCGCGCACTTTGGTGAAAAGACCGGCCATCGTGTCTTTTTCCCAATGGGAAAGGAAAGTGTTTCCTTTTATTGCCGGTCCTCTTTCGGATCCGATAAGCGCGAGGTTGTGGCACCTGGAGCAGTTCCGATCGTAACTCTCTTTTCCTCGCGCGGCCTGCGCGGCTGTGAACACGCCCTTCCACATCGTGTCTTGCGCGGCTGCGGGCATTGCCATCGACAGCAGCAACGCGGCCGCCGGAAAAAAACGAACGGACTTCAGACGCATGTTCATTTCTGGTTCTTTGCGATCAGGTCGCGCAGCAGGGCTGCCGTGCTCTCGTTGAGGCGGCCCGCGCCACCTCGACCGCCGCCCGCTCCGCCACGGCCGCCACCTCCGCCGCCGAGGGCGACGTCCAGAGGGGTTCGGCCCTGCTTGTCCTTTTTGTCGAGCTTCGCGCCCTTCCCGGCCACGTACTGGATGATGGGATTCGCGCCTCGCCCGGCGGCGTGGTGCAGGATCGTCTGGCCATTCGTGTTAAAAGCGTTCACGTCCACGCCATGTTCCACCAGCAGTTTGATCGCATCGAGCGAGCCGGCAATCATCGCGGTGGTCGTCCGGTCCTTCAGCGTGATGGTCGGATCGGCGCCGCCATCGAGCAGGAGCCGAATGATCGGAAGATCGTTCGCTTTGGCGGCGCGTGCCAGCGGTGTCGCACCTTCGCCCAACGAAGTGTCGCCGACGAGGTTGTTATGCCGGCCGATGATCGGCTTCTTGAGCGCGACGTTCGGGTTCGCTCCCTGTTCGAGGAGGACCTTCACCATACCGGCGGCATCGAGTTCGGACTGGTTGGGGAATTTGGGGTTTGGCCGCGTCATCATTCCCGCAGGTGCACGCATGTCGACGGCGGCATACAACGCCGTCATACCGGTGCTGTCCTGAATGTTGGGATCTGCGCCTTTCCTCAGCAGCAAGGCGGCAAGATCATAATGAATGTTGATGATCGCAAACTGGAGCGCGGTCGTCCCGTCTCCATCGACTGCATTGAGATCCGCTTTCAAATCGGCCAGCATTGCTGCAGCGTCTTTGGCGTTCTGGCGCGCCGCAAACATCAATGCGGTCCAGCCGCCCCGCGGGAGCTGAAAGACGGCCATACCGTTGGTTTCGTACCTGTACTCGGGAAAGTCCCAGACTTTTGAATGGACGTTCATGTCGGCGCCCGCCTCGACCAGCGCCTTGACGGCCGCAGCATTGTTCTCCGAGGCGGCCCACATCAGCGCCGTCTGGTCCTGCCATTTTTCCCTGGCGTTCACATTTGAGCCACTGCGGGTCAGCACCTTCACAGCATCGACACTCCCTGTGCGGGCAGCGGTCATGAGAACGGTCTCGCCTTCAGGCGTCGCACTGTTCGGATCCGCTCCGGCCTTTATTAGCGCTTCCATCAAGCCCGCATTGCCATTCACCGCAGCCAGCGACAGTGGAGTCACACCATAGCGGCTCGCGGCCTTCGCATTCGCACCTGCACGAAGAAGCAACTGGGCGGTCTCGGTGTCATTCGAGCGGACGGCCCAGTGAAGCGCCGTCATGCCGTCGGGTTCCGTCGCATTCACGTTCGGACGCTGCTTCAGCAGAGTCCGTACGGTCGGTCCGTCGCCGGCTTTCACCGCCTCGATGAGGCTTACGTCAATACCCGCAGCGCCAAAACTGACCGCGGATACCAGCAAGGCTAATAGCCACATGTACCTCAGATGCATCTTTGCAGGCCTTTTGAACGCGGGCTGAAGCCCGCGACTACATTGGAGGACAGTGTTCGCCAATGGTTGTGCTCCCCAAATGTAGTCGCGGGCTTCAGCCCGCGTTCACGACTAAACATCCACGGTTCCCGTGCTGATCCCAAACTTCTCCAAGTCGCAACCGAACTTGTTCCCCAGCGACACCATCAGGTTTGCGACTGGCGTTTCCTTCGCTGCCTGAATGTGTCGATTGCCCTTCATCTGTCCGGCGAGTCCACCCACGAGCAGCGTTGGAAGATTGAGACGAGAATGTGTGTCGCTCTCGCTCATACCGCTGCCATAGAGGATCAATGAGTGATCCAGAAGGGAGCCGTCTCCGTCGGGTGTGGACTGAAGCTTTTCGACGAATCTGGCGAACAGGCTCGTGTGATACGTATTCAGCTTCACAAGACCCGCCAGCTTATCGGGATTATTCCCGTGGTGGGACATGGCGTGATGCGGTTCCATCACGCCGATGTTCGGGTAGACGCGCTGGCTCGCATCGCGTGATTTCATGTAAGTAAAAACGTTCGTGATGTTCGCTTGCCACGCCACGGCGAGCAGGTCGTACATCAACATCGCGTGCTCGTCGAACGACTCCGGAATGCCGATCGGGGCGTCGGGCACGGTCGCCTTTGTGCCGACCTGTTGCTCCGCCTTCTGGATGCGCTGTTCGATCTCGCGGATGTGGCCGAGATAATCGTCCAGCCGTCCGCGGTCTTTGGTTCCCAGTTTCTTTTCGAGATCTGCTACGTCTTCGCGGACTGAATCGAGAATGCTTCGATTTTCATGCATGCGCTGCAGGCGTTGGGCACTGGTGCCCGGACGCCCGAACATGCGTTCGAACAGCACGCGCGGATTGATCTCCATGGGTAGCGGCGTCGTTGGCGATTTCCACGAAATCGTGTTCATGTAGGCGCAACTGTAGGCCGTATCGCATCCCCCAATCCATCCTGTGAAATCCTCGGTAGCCACCTCGAGCGAGGGGAACGGCGTGTCCTGGCCGATTTTGTTGGCGATTACCTGGTCGATCGTGGTTCCTGCGCGGACGTTCTCCGCAATGGTCCGGAACGGAACCGAGCCGCTCAACCACGCGGCGACGCTGACGGCGTGACCGTCCAGCGGATTGCACAACTCGGACACCACCGTTATGGAATTGCGAAACGGCTCGAGAGGCTTGAGAATCGGCGTAAACTCGAAATCCGCGCCGGCCTTTGAAGGCGTCCAATAACCCGGCCTCTCGCCAAGCGGCACGAACACGACGCCGAAACGCTTGAGGGGATTTGCCGCCGTCTGCGCGGTTGCAGTTAGAGCAGGCGTCATCGCTTCCAGAAACGGCAGCCCAATGGCGGCGCCCATGCCGCGGAGGACGGCCCTGCGGGACATGAACTTTTTCATGATGAACATAACGGCGGTCTCCTTAGTCGTGCTGTAGTGGCGCTACAGCTTGATCCTCTTCTGAAACTGCGCACTCCTCACAATACCCATAACGAGCGACGAGAACCGGTAGTTCTGTCTGGCCGATTCCCGGACGATCGAACGCACGGCCGGCATATCATAATGATTCAAGCCCCGGCCGAGAGCAAAAATCAACAGTTTCTCGGTTACTGTTCCCACAAACAGTTCGGGATCTCGCAGCAGCGCGTTCCGCAGCGCTACCACACCGTCCACTCTGGTGCCGTCGATGAGCTGGCCGGATGCATCGATCGGATTGCCCAGACTGGTGACCGAACTCCCGTCTCGCATGCGCCAGGCTCCGATTGCGTCGAAGTTTTCCAGGGACAGTCCAATCGGATCCATCAGCGCGTGACAATTGGCGCAGACCGGATTCGCCCGGTGTTCCTCCATCCGCTCGCGCATCGTCAGCACCTTGCCTTCGCGCTGGGGATTCTCATTGAGTGGCGGCACATTCGCCGGCGGCGGCGGCGGGGCCGTGCCCAGCAGATTTTCCAAAACCCATTTGCCGCGGACGACGGGTGAGGTCCGGTCCGTGTGCGAGGTCACCATCAGGATGGCTCCCTTGCCCAGCAGACCTTTTCGCGTCTGATCAGCGAGCGTCACGCGCTGAAAGCGGCTCCCATAAATGTTCGGCACGCCGTAATGTCTGGCGAGCCGCTCATTCACAAATGTGTAATCGGCGGTCATCAGATCGAGGACGTTCCGGTCCTCGCGAACGACGCTTTCGAAGAACAGCGATGTCTCACGCTCGAAGGCCTGCCGCAGGTTGTCGTCGAAATCCGGGAACTCCTCGGATAGCGGCTGCATGTTTTTCAAGTTCCGCAGATATAGCCACTGCGCCGCGAAGTTTGTGGTGAGCGCCTCCGATTTCGGATCGGCCAGCATACGGCGCACCTGCTCGTCGAGCACCGCCGGCGTATGGAGCATCCCCTTGCCGGCGGCCTGCAGGAGTTGATCGTCCGGAATGCTGCTCCAGAGAAAGAATGACAAGCGGGACGCAAGCTCGAGATCGCTGACGCGATAGACCGTGCCTGGCGCGGCTTCCGGCGGTTCGGCTTCAACGTGAAACACGAACTTGGGGCTCGCGAGGATCCGCTGGAGCGCCATTTGAATACCTTTGTCGAAACTTCCAGTGCGACGGCTCTTCTGGTAGAACCCAAACAGCCGCTGAAGGTCTCGATCGCTCACATCACCGCGATAGGCGCGCCGCGCCAAAGCCGAGATGATCTTCCGTGCGCAGGGATCTTCATCGGCGCGGCCGGTTGGGCGGCAGGTAAAGATCTTACGGCGGCTCGGTGTGTCTCCGGGTCCCATGGCCTTGAAAGGGCCCGTGACGGTGAACATCTCAAAATGGGGATGCCCGGAAGTATCTCGCGTGTCGGTCGAGCTCCGAATGAACGGCTGCAACCGAGTAGGATTGGGCGCTGCGGTTCGCTCGAGAAATGCGGCAGTGATAACGTGCGGTCCCGCCTTCAAAGGTATCCGGATGTGGCCCCGTTCATCGATCTCGTCGCCAAGTTTGGTCATATTGACGAGGTTTGCTTTGAAGTCGGCCTCTCCACCCATGCTGAAGAGATGTACGCGTTGTGCGTCGACGGCGTATTCGATCTGGTGCTCGTACTCCAGGCCGCGTGTCACACCCAGGTTGGTACGGAAGATGCGAACGGTGAAGACGTAATCGGCATCCAGCGGGGCCGTAAACTTCGCAAGGATTCCACCGACGGTGCCAATCGGCATGGCTTCGAGGTGGATGTCCTGAGAGGCGTCCTGCCGAATGCGATAGGTCTCGCTACCCGGCGCAATATCCATGTCCCCGACGGCCAGCCCACTGACCCTGCCGGCCGCGTCCATATAGCGCTCCAGCAGCACTGGAGAAACCCCCAGAACATCTCCGATATTGTCAAAGCCATAGGCGGCATCGTCCGGAGGCAGCAGGACGGAGGGATCGACTTCGAGCGCCAGCAAATCCCGGATCGCGTTGCCGTATTCAGTGCGGTTTAATCGACGCATGAGCGGGAGGCCCGGATTCGAGTTTCGGGCGGCGTCACGATCAAGTTCGGTGGTCAGCCACGCGACCAGACTTCGACGTGTGGTGTCGTCCGGCTGTGGCGCGCCCTTTGGGGGCATCATCCCGATCCGCAGCTTGCGGACGACTTTTTCCCAGACCTCCGCATTTTCTTCAACCTTGGCGACATTCAGCGTGTCCAGCGACAACCCTGCCGTCTTCGCCCGTTGGTTATGACAGGTGACGCAGTATTGATCGAGGACAGCGCGGTGATCTCCGGCCTGCGGGGCTCCGGCAGCCGCCGCGGCGGCCAGAATTGTCAGAATGAACCACCCGGCTAAAGCCGGCAAAATGCGCATCATCAGAATCATCATCGGCCCGTAAAGTATGTTAAACAATATACTTTTGTCTACGTAAGAATCCAACCTTCAGCGGGGCTCTCATAAGGGCCGGGCTTTCCGTCGGTCACAGGCCGCCGCTACAGTTCAGGGCGCTTTTTTCAACGTAGCCTATCACGCCGGGAGAGAAATGTTCAACGTATTGGATATAGTATTCGTCTATTTAATTGCTTGACGGAATTCTTCTTTTGAACCTGCCCGCGCCGTTTCGCTAGAATTGCTCGCGATATGAAAGCCAAAACTTCCGGTCCGCGAAAAACCCGCGTCTACCGCAGTCCATTGCGTGAAGAACGGTCGGTGCAGACACGTGAACGAATTCTGGACGGTCTCGTGAAAGTGATGGCCAAGAACGGCATCGCCGAGTTGTCCATCCCGCTGATCGCGCGGGAGGCAGGCGTGTCGATTCCATCGGTCTACCGGTACTTTCCTACAAAGCGGGATCTTGTGGCGGCACTCGATGAATACGCGCACCGCAAAGGATCCTTCAACTTTTCGGAGTTTTCTCCGTTGCAATCGCCGGAAGATCTTGCGGACATCATACCCATTACTTTTCAGCGCCGCGAAGCGATCGAACCGACTCTTTCAGCGGCCATGAGCTCCGGCCTCGGGTATGCCATTCGCCGCCCCGAATTCGAGGAGCGCAAGAAATATCTGACGGAGGCAATGCGGCCGGCAGCCGCTCACCTTGGCCGCAAAGAGGCGGGATGGCTGACGGACGTTGTGTTTGTTCTGAATTCTCACGCATGTGTGCGGGCGTTTCGTGACTATCTCGGATTGAATACTCAGGAAGCCGCCAAACGCGTGGCCTGGGCCATCCGCACTCTGGCGCGCGGCGCGGGTGTACGAAACGGGAAAAAGCGATCATGACCATTGCAGTCTGTGAGGGCTGCCCCGGTCCGGGCTATTGGGAACGGGACAACTCGCACTTTCCGACGCCAATGTCTCTTTACTTGTGGAACCTCTTCGTGCCTGCGCACGATAAGGGCCGGCGGATGGGACTGGAGCGCTATGGCTGCGCGCTGGAAGGCCTTGATTTCGCGCTCGTGAAGGGACGCATGTATACACGCGCGCGCACGGTGGAGGCCGCGACGGAGCTCCAGCGGCGCGGCAGGATCGCGGAACAGGCACTGGCTTCAAAGCTCTGGCGGCGGGACCGCGCCGCCTGGGTCGACATCGGAGAATCGTTCCGCCGCCGCCTCCTCGCTTTTGCCTGCCAGGCCCCCTCCAGTTTGGATATGAATGGGCTGCACGACCGGTTAATGGCGCTCTGTGACATCTTCGTCGAAGGCGTCATTCAGCACTTCGACCAGCAGCCGGCCAGCATGTTTGTTGTCGGAGATTGGGTCCGGCATACGTGCGAATGGACTGGAGCGGCTACATCGGAAGTTCTCGCGGTCCTTCGAAATTCTTCCTGCGAGTCTGCAGGCTACCTGCAGGCCATTTCCGGACTCGCCGACGCGCTCCGGTCGAACCGCGCCGCTTCCGCCTTTGTCAGGGAGCACGCCGCGAATCCGGCGGTTCAAATGGAAGAGCTTCGAAAGATGTCGCCGGAGATTCGCGAAACTCTGGATGCCTATCTCCACGAATACGCCGACCGAATCGTTACCGGGTTCGACATCACGGATTCCACTCTGCGCGAACTTCCCCAATTCGTCATGAGCATTATCGCTTCACAGCTCGATTCGCCCGGCCGTGCGTCGATCGACGCGGAGCTTTCCGGCGCAGAAGAAAAGCTTCGCTCCCAGGTGCCCGCCAACCACAGATCCGAGTTCGACCAGGGGCTGCAGGAAGCGAGATCTGCGTATGGACTGCACGATGAAGATGTGCGGATTACCTATCTTTGGCCTTTGGGATTAATCAGACGTGCCGCCATGGTTGCGGCGGACCGGCTTGTGAGCCGTGGTGCCCTGGGCTCGGCTGATGACGTCTTTCAGCTGGCTCCCGATGAACTCCATCGTTTGATCCTGGGCGGATCGTCTCCGGCAGCCGAAGAGATTTCACAACGTTCCATGCAATGGCGGGAATGGGCCCATGACGAACCTCCGGGCACTTATGGCGAGCCGGAACCCGCGGCTCCGGAACACCTGCTCCATCCTGCAACCGCGCGCGTGACCGCCGCTTTCAATTTCTACATGGCCGAGATGGAAGCCCGGGCGAAACCCTCGTTGCAAGGCTCGTGGTCCATGCTGGTGGAGGGTCTTGCGGCCGGTCCCGGCCGTTATGAGGGAACGGCGCGCATTGTGCGGGGACCTGCGGACTTCGGAAAACTGTCGCGGGGAGACGTGTTGGTCGCGCGTACGACTTCGCCGGCGTTCAACGTTATTCTTCCCATTATCGGTGGAGTGGTGACCGATCGCGGCGGAGCGTTATGCCATGCCGCGATTGTCGCGCGTGAATTTGGAATTCCCGCCGTGGTTGGCACGAACCATGGGACAGCGAAGATTCCGGATGGCGCGAAGGTTCTGGTGGACGGCGACCGTGGGTTTGTAACGGTACGAATATGAAGATCGTCTGGTTCGATCAGCAGGCAAGCGCCGACGAAGTCGGCGGCAAAGGTTTCAGGCTATGCCGATTGACGCAGGCAGCCCTTCCTGTTCCACCCGGCTTTTGCATCGCCGTGTCAGCCATGGATCACATCACTGCATGCGTTATTGAAGCCGCTCTCATGCGGCTTGGGTGCAAGCCTGTAGCGGTGCGGTCCTCTGCTGTAGGAGAAGACACGGCAACGGCGTCGTTTGCGGGGATTTATTCAAGCCGGCTCAACATTGTCACAGCCGCAGGTGTGATGGAAGCCCTCGACGAGATTCGCAGATCGGCAGTCGGCCCGGCCGCGGTTGCTTATTGCAGAAAGCGAGGCATCTCACAACCGCCGGGAATGGCCGCCGTTGTTCAGGAGTCGCTCATTCCGGATGCTTCAGGAGTTCTTTTCATGAAGGATCCCCTCGATGGATCCCGGCGAATTGTTATCGAAGGATCGTGGGGCCTGGGCGAGGCCGTCGTCGCGGGACGGGTAACACCGGATCGCTGGGTCCTTTCGTCGAAAGGCGCACTGGTCTCATCCCGCATTTCCGACAAAGATGTTGCCATTATTCCTAACGGAAGAGGAACCACGGAAGTCCAGATCGAACCCGCCCGCCGCAGACTTCCCTGCCTGAACGAGAATTCCCTGTGCAGGTTGATCGAATTGGCTGACGCCTGCGAGCAGTTGTTCGGCGCTCCTCAGGACATCGAGTGGGCTACAGCTTTGAACCGAGTCTGGCTGTTACAGAGCCGCCCAATCACGCGCTGACGCGTTCCGCTATTCGTCCCGGTGAACGCTGTCCATCGAGAACGCAGGCAGGCAGATCGCCACATATTCAGCGCCGTGCGGTTCGGGCGTGCTGTAGCGGACCCACTCGCCCGGGTGCGCGATGACTGCCTGTCCGGCCCGCACATCGAGTATTCCATCCTTATGTTCAACCCGCAGCATTCCCTGCAGCACGACAGTGATCTCCTCGAATTCCGGCTGTTGTCCCGGCTCCCGCCAACCTTCGGGTGAAACCATGCGAGCCACGCTCACTCCGGAATGGCCGGAATTGACCCGGCCTGCATACTCCTCAATCCGTTTAGGCCTGGTACCGGCGGCTTGAATAATAGAAGGACGTGCAATTAACGTCGGCATTCGCGTTCCCTTGGTTCACATCAATGGCCGGCCGGCGCACCGACCTTCGCGGCAACGGGGGCGCCCGTCGTGCGATCGATGTGACGGCGGACGAGCGCGAGCGAGGCGAAGACAACGATCATACCGATGCCAAACGTCGAGAAGTACGCCGGGGCGCCGCCGCTGTCGAGAGCGAAGTTTCCGACGTAGGAGGCCAGGACATTGCCGATGCGGCCGACCGCGACGGCAGCCCCGATGCCTGTACCGCGGATCTCCGTGGGATATACATTCGCTGCGAGCGCGTACATGGTCGTCTGCACGGCGTTCAGTAGTCCGCCGAGCACTACAAACATGACAACTACGCCGAACGTGCTTTGGGGATCAAAAGGCATCGCAGCCATGGCAAACGCGACGATAATGGAGATCGCCGACATGCTGAGCATGGTGATCCGTGAGCCCAGACGCTGGATAACAAGCGCGCCGATAATGGCGCCGCCCACGCCACCGAAGTTCCACACGGCCAGTGCGTTGTTTGGAAAAGGCTGGGCGAAGCCCGCGCCCGTGAGTACCACCGGAATCAGAAGGATTCCGACATAGTTCACCAGCAGGCAAAAGAAGAACGAGCCGAAGAGCCCGATCGTGTCACGCCGGAAGTTCGGCACGAAAAGATCACGCATCGACGCTTTTGATTTCCCTTTCTGACCGGCGCCGGCCTCGACGAAGGCGACATCTTTGGACACGTTGTGTCCGAGTTTCCGCAGCATCGCGATGAGCTCAGGCCACCGCTCGCGCCGGCTGGCCAGAAACCGTGGAGACTCGGGCAAAACTTTGAACAGAACGAGGGCAAGCAGGATCGGAATGATTCCTCCGACGAGAAACAGAGCGCGCCATCCATATAGCGGCAGAATCTGCGCGGACAGCAGTGCGGCCAGCGTGCCTCCGAGAGGGATGCACACGATCGTGAGCGTGACAGCAAATGGACGCTGCCTGCGCGGCACATATTCCGATGCAAGCGCCGCGGCGTTCGGCATTGCGCCGCCAAGGCCCAATCCCGCCAGGAACCGGAGGATGCCGAGCAACATCACGCCGTTCACGGTAGCGATGGCAAGCGTCAATGCTGCGAATGCCAGAACGCTGGACAGGAGCGCTGTGCGCCGCCCGATGCGATCGCCGAGCATCCCGCCGAGCGCGCCCCCGAACATCATACCGAGCGGACCGAGCGCAAGCACCGTCGTGAAGGCCCCTCGCGGGAGCGACCAGTCCCTCATCAGGGACGGCACGGCATTGCCGAGCAGCTGGTTGTCAATACCATCGAGGATAATCGTCAAAGCCGTCCCAAGGATGAGCAGCTTCTGATACCCGCTCCAGCGCCCTTCATCGAGCACCTGGCCAACATCGACCGTTTTCATAAGCGTCCCTTCACGTTCCTCCGTTAGTTCTTTGTGACTTGCTGTTCGAAAGCCTTCTTGCTCATCGGATAGATCGTCAGCACCGACATCAGGGCCGACAGCGGATGGGCTCCCGCCTCAACCAGCGGCGGCACAAATTTGCTGAGCACCTTCGCGCCGCCAACGTCCACCAGTCCCTGCGCAGCTGTACGCTGTTGAGGCTCAAGTCCATATTCCGTCGCCACAGCATCGAGATTCTCGATGATGCGCCGGCAAAGCACCGGATCCTGGCGAAGGTCAAAAAGCAGACGATTGAGATCGTATGCGGAAGCGGGAGGATGCTTATAGAACTCGAAACCGGCGTTCTTGAACTTGAAACCGCCGTATTCCTCCAGCACTTGCATCGGAGGATATTTCCGTTCCCTCGCGGGAATGAAGCGCATCATGCAATGCCCGTGGTGCCAGGTCGGTGTGTATTGAAGGAGCTCGCCGGGAACGTGGCCAATCGCTCCCAGCATGATCGACCAGGTCAGCATTTCCGTGTTGCCCGTCTCGTCCAGCTGCTCAGGTGTCAAATTCAGCACAGCATCGATGTTTCCGACTTCCAGCTGCGAAATCATCCAACGATCGAAATCGAACTCTGGTTTTGTGTACTTGCTGGTTCCAGGGTAATGGGACATCCCTCCGCTTGCGAGAATCGCGACACGCTCCGGCCGGCCTTTGATGTACTCCGCCATGGCCCGTCCCAGTGCGGCGCAGCGCTGGACGGTAGGCAGCGGAGGCAAATACACGTTCGTGTGAAACGGAATAACCGGGATCTTGCGCTTTTCTATGAGGTATTCGAAAGGCACGGCAAACGTGTGTCCGAGCACCGCGTCGCCCGAGTACGCGATATCGAATCCGTTATGGATCAGGTAATCGAGAAGATCGTCGGCCATCTCGGTATGGATGGGGTGTTCGTACTCTCGGCCTCCGAACTCCGCAATGGCGTGTTTCCCAGCGATGAGGGCAAACGTTGGGATACAGGTCATCGAATATGTTTCCAGGTGATCGCTGCCGAGAAAGATAATGACGTCGGGTTTCGTTTCATCGAGAATTTTTCCCAGTTCACGCATGGCCGCGATGCTCGCATCGAGCATTTCCGGTTTCTCATCGGGCGGCCGGAGGATCAACTGCGGCGCGTGAACCGTGCCAAATGCCGCGACAATTTCACCCATGGTTCTTCTACTCCTTCTATTGAGTTCTGTAGCCGCGGCCTATGATCGCCGGCGGTCGCAGACCGCCGCTACAGCGCAGAGTTTAAAACACAACGGACACACTTTACCCCAAGTAAATACCTTTAGGATCGATCTCTTCCTGGAGCAGACGCACCTCCTCCAGCGTGGGAAGCGGCGTAGCGGGAATTTCTTTGGGGATACGCAAAGGGAATCCAGTATTTTCAAGGACATCTTCCAGGCGGACAATGGGATGCAACGACAGCAACATAGCCGCATGAGTGTCGGGGTCGAACCCAATGACGGCGCTATCCGTAATGAGGCGGTGGGGGCCATCTCCGCGCAGGCCCAATTCCCGGCGGCCACGCCCACCGACGAAGCCGGGACTCGTGAGGTGAGCAACGGCCTGCCGCATCTTGCGTTTCTCGTGCCGCATGATGACGATGACCCGCCTCGCGAGTGAAGCAGTGTCGTTTCCACCGGCGCTGCCGTTGAAATAGCGCACCTTGCCGGAATCGTCTTTCAACAGCGTTGTGTTGAGGTTGCCGAAACCGTCGATCTCGAGCGTTCCCAGAAATCCGACATCCACGACTCCGCGCTGAAGGCTCATGCCCATCACGTCCCGAAAGCTGGTCCAGCAGGTCGCGCGATAGAAGTTGCGAGGATCGGCCACACCCACAGGCGTGTCAATCGGCTCTGCATTCATCACGCCGATCTCCAGAAGAAAGGTCAGCCTGGGCGCGTGCGTTCGCTTGGCGAGGACGCACGCCACCCAGGGCAGTCCGATCCCGACGACAACAACTTCGCCGTCGCGGATCTCTCTGGCCCCGGCGGCCGCCATGATCTCGGTGCCGCGCACTCCTGACATCTTCTGCTCGTTATTCTTTGTCAGCGTCGGACCCACGCTTTCACTCAGTAACCCAGAATCCGATCCGCCTTCAGGTCGTTCATGCGTCGCAGGCCGCCGACTTTTTCCAGGTATTCCCAATGATCCCTGGTACCCGAAACATAGGTCTTCAGGTACTCGGGGAAACGGTCTATGCGTTTGGCGTGATCCACATAGAGCCTCAAATGATCCGCGTCGAAGTCATAGCATTGGAAGACTGCAGTGGGATGGGCGCCAAAAGGCTGGTGTATGACGGCTTCAACTCGGTGCGCGGGAATGATGGTCTTCTCCGGATATCGCTGGATGTATTCGGTGGACACAAGTTCCTCGGCAATGACGATGACCCGTCGGCCGGCCTTTGCCTGTTCCTCATTTTCCCACCGAGCGCCGTGAATCTGGGAGTTCCCGTCGTAGTCTGCCACCTGAACATGGACGAAAGAGACATCGGGATTCAGCGCCCTTAAAAGCAGGTACTCTTCGCCCGTAAAGGGACACTTCATGCGCTGTACATCCTTCGCCGCCGATCCTGCCTCCAGCCGCTCCAGCACTTCGGAGGATAGAAGAGATTTAACGGGAATGAATGAGAGGCCCAGCGCACCCGCCAGATAGCGGAAGCAGATGGTGAGGCTGCTGTAATCATGTGCGTCAACCGACCGCGACTCGCGAGCCCGGTTCACACAATGGACAGGGCCGAAGCGATCCAGTGAACCTCCGCCCATGATCAGACGGCTTACCAGGCCGGCCCCAACGAGCAGGTCCGTGTCCAGACCGACGACGCCCTGGGACAGGGTGAGATTCTTTTTTTGCTGCCGGATCAGCTCGTGAGCGACGGCGATACAACCTCGGTTGATCGCAAAACCGCCAAGCGCGATGTGCGAACCATCGGGAATCGTCTGAACAACTTCTGCAACTGTCTTTACTTTGTTGGCCATGATGTAGTCCGAGAAATGGAGGAGGCTATCAAAAGTGGACGGAGAACTTCAAGCGAGATTCATTATTCAGGCCGGACGCTGATCCCAAATGTAGTCGCGGGCTTCAGCCCGCGTTTGTTACAGCGCGGCCTTATTGCACCGGCACGTTCCGACCTGGTGAAGCTCGATGATATTGCCGAAGGGGTCTTCCACGAAGACCTGATCCGAATCCTCGCTGACCAGCCCCTGAATCTGCCAAAACCGAATTCCCTGGCGCTGCAACTCCCGCTTCGTCTCCTGAATATCCTCGACAGCCAGCGCGACATGCGGCAGCGTCGGGTCCTCTCTTTCGCTCCGAGCAAGCGGCGACATTCCTGCCGCACTTATCAGATGGATGGACGCCGTCCGGCTGTCATCGCCGACAAACATCCAGAAGCCGGGCACACCAGGAATATCGGGCCGGTCAGGGTCGGCATGGAGGCCCAGGACATCCGTGTAGAAACGGCGGGCAGTCTCCAGGTCCGGCGGCGTTGTGCCGATACGAATGCCGTGATGGTGCAGCTCAACGATTTTGATGGGCATGGTCTCTTCCTCACGCTGCAGCTACGCTTCAGGCTCCAGCCCCGTGATGCGTATGCCGCTGTGACGGACACGATAGCGGCCGTTCACCGAAATCAGAAGGGCCGTGATGCTTTCCACAATTCGCGCCATCTCCAGTGGGCCGGCATCGATCGGACGCAAGCCGGGGATCAGCTTCACCAGAGAAAAAAGGATGTCTTTTGCCGGCTTATCGTCGCCGCACACCAGGATGTCGCAGTCCGGTGTTTCAGAAAGATCCTGCAACGCTTCAGCCGAAAGGTTGTGGAAGGCCGCCAATACCGGCGTGCCGGATGGGACCAACTCGCGGGCTTGAGCGGCAGCGGAGCCCTGCCAGACGCCCAGCGTGCGCGTCGCTTTGCCGCCAAAAGCGGCCGCCAGCGGTACAGTCGTGTCAATCAAAATGGCGTCCTTGAGGGAACCTCGAATACTCTTCAAGATGCTGACCTGCGCAGCAAAAGGCACAGCAAGCACCACGACCGATGCCTGCGCACAGGCCTGGGCGTTCTCGAAGCCGGCGACAAGAATCTGATCGGGTGGGCGCTCCGCGCTCAGAGTCTGTTTCAAGCGCTCGGCCGCGTCTTTGGCCTTCGTCTCGTCGCGCGAACCGATCAGGACATGAGCGCCGGCGCGCACCCATCGCAAGGCCAGGCCGAAACCCAGGTCGCCGGTGCCCCCAATGACAGCGATCGTTTCTCCGTTCATGCGCTGTGATTCTACATTAGCTGGAGTAATTAATTAGCCGCGGATTACGCCGAATGACGCGGATGGAAATTGACTCGAAGTGCCGATGATGCTTCAATGACAGGCACTGAATCCAAAAAGGAGAGAGATACGGCCATGAAGAAATACGTATTCGTGGTGCTCATCGCAGGCGCCCTGGTCACCGGTGCATTCGCTCAATCGAGTTTATTCGATAAATATGACGTCAACATGACGAAATGGGCTCAGCTGCCCGCCGGTACGGCGTGGGGAGGCGTGACTTCATGGGTAGCGGCTGACGGCAAGGGAACAGTCATTGTTCTCGTGCGAAAAGCGCCGTATTTCCGAGTTTTCAGCACGGACGGAAAATTTGTCAAGTCATGGGGTGAGGAGGGTCTGTTCAATGAAGCACACAGCGTTCACTTCGATCGCGATGGCTTCCTTTGGGCGACTGATCCGAACGATCATGTGGTTCACAAATTCAGTCCGGACGGAAAACTGCTCATGACGCTGGGTAAAAAAGGCGTTGCCGGCGACAACACCTCGCATGACAGTTTCAATCGTCCGAATGCCGTCACCGTCGCTCCGAACGGCGATATTTTCGTATCGGACGGATACGTCAATTCCCGTGTCGTGCAATTCTCGAAGGATGGAAAGTTCATCAAGATCATCGGTGGCACGAAGGGGAACGCGCCCGGCCAGCTCCAGCTGCCGCACGGAGTCGCCGTTGACTCAAAAGGCCGTCTGCTGGTTGCCGACAGCGACAATAAGCGTATCGCCGTTTTTGACAAGGACGGGAAGTTCCTCGAGAACTGGGCCGCGCCATGCCGCGGCAATATCGTCATCACAAGCGATGATACAGTCTACGCCAGTGACGTTAATGCAGGAGCGGTCGCGGTTTTGAAGGATGGAAAGATTCTCGATGTTATTCACGTGGAGGGCCGCCCGCACGGGATGAGCGTGGATCCGACCACACTCGACGTATACACCTCATCTACCGTCATGCCGAATCCGAACGTTACGAAGAGCGTGAGGAAGAAGGCCGCTTCGAACTGACGAGTTAGCCGCGAATTACGCGAATTACTCATCAGATCACCTGATCGCGCCGGAGTTCTTCAATTTCGGCGTCACTGTAGCCCAGTTCGCGAAGGATCGCTTCAGTGTCCTGCCCGAGCGCCGGAATGCGATCAAAGCGCGCCGGACTCTCGGAAAGACGCAAGGGACTTCCGATGACGGGAACCGGGCCCACGGGCGATTCCATTTCTCGAATCAACTGTCGCGCGATGACCTGAGGGTGCGCCAGGACCTGGGCGATCCCCTTCACTTCCCCATACGGGAGGCGGTTTTCCTGAAGCCGCCGGAGCCATTCGTCATGGGGACGCTCCTGAAAGATCTTCTCGATCAACTCTTCCAGCACCCCGCGGTTTTTCCGACGCGCTTCCGACGTTTTGAAACGGGCGTCCTCAATCAAGTCCGGTCGCTCAATGACCTGCCGGCAAAAAATCTCCCAATCCTGGGCCGTGGCCACGGCCAGGTTTACGTAGACTCCGTCGCTCGCCAGGTACGGTCCATACGGGGTCACATAATGGTGGCGCATCCCAACCCTGGCGGGTTCTTCTCCCTGGTGCCAGTAGTGATGAGGAAAATATCCGAGCCAGGCGACTGCAGACTCAAACATCGAGATGTCCACAAATTGTCCCCGGCCGGTCTTCTCTCTCTGATACAGGGCCAGCATAATCCCCACGGTTGCGTACATCGATGAAGCCAGATCGATGATGGGCAAACCGACTTTGGCTGGTTTGTCGGGGTAGCCGGTGGTTGCAATAATCCCGGCCTCGCCCTGGATCAGCAGGTCATAAGCTTTAACGTCGCGATAAGGACCGTCCTGGCCGTATCCGGAAAGGGAACAATAAATCAGCCGCGGATTGCGGGCACACAATTCGGCCGCGCCCAGGCCCATGCGATCGGCCACCCCCGGCGCGAAGTTTTCCAGAATGATATCGACGCGGTCGGCCAGGCGATGCAGAGCTTCCAGGCCGGCCTTCTTCTTGACATCAATCGTAAGGCTTCGTTTGTTGCCATTGAGCCAGACGTACCCGGACGAGAGGCCTCGCACAGCGGAGTCCCAATTGCGAATCAGGTCGCCGGTCCCCGGCTTTTCAACCTTGATGACTTCAGCTCCCATGTCGCCCAGAATCCGTGTGCAATGCGGTCCCGCCACTGAGACTTCCAGAGCCAGAACCCGCACACCGGCGAGGGCGGGAGGAGTTTTTTTCGGCGGATCGTCTGCGCCAGCCGCCATCAGGAACGGATTTCCGGAAAGAGTTGCTGTTTGGGAGCGTGCGCGCGCTTCCACACCATCACGCTTCGGGCATAGTCGATGACAACTTTGCCCTCCTGCTGGATGCCGCGCGTGCGAACCTTAACAATGCCCCACTGAGGTTTGGACTTGGATTCGCGCTTTTCCAGAACCTCCGATTCCGAGTACAGAGTGTCCCCCGCAAACAAAGGATTCGGCAGTTTGATTTCATCCCAGCCCAGAGCGAACCCATTTTCACTCACGTCCGCCACGCCCATTCCCGCGACAATGGCGAGAGTGAGGGCGCTGTTGATCAAACATCGTCCGAATTCCGTGCGTTTGCCGTATTCGTTGTTGAAATGGATTTGATTGGTGTTGTTGGTCAGGAGGGTGAACCAGATATTGTCATTCTCTGTTACGGTGCGTCCGAGACGGCAGCGGTAGACGTCTCCGATCTCGAAATCCTCAAAATAGCGACCTTCCCAACCCGGCTTAATAGCCATGCTGAACCCTCCACAGTTGATTTATAATTGGCGGCCCTTAATATATCACCGCATCTTCGGAGGACAAGGCATGGACTCATCCGTACAGGAATCGCAGCAGGCTATTCGGCAGGAAGTTCGCAAGCTTTGCCAGGCTTACCCGGACGCTTATTGGCAAGAAGTCGATAAGAAAGAGCTGTATCCGCAGGAATTCGTGGACGCTCTCACCGCTAGCGGATACCTCGCGGCGTTGATCCCGGAGGAATTTGGAGGCGCGGGGCTGGGCATCACCGAAGCCAGCATCATCCTGGAAGAGATCAATCGGGCGGGTGGCAACTCCACCGCGTGCCACGCCCAGATGTATACGATGGGCACGCTGCTTCGTCACGGGAACGAGGAACAGAAGCGGCGCTATCTTCCAGCGATTGCCCAGGGCGAGCTCCGGCTGCAGGCGTTTGCAGTGACCGAGCCCAACGCCGGATCGGAAACGACACGAATCGAGACTCGCGCCGTTCGCAAAGGGGATCGCTATATCGTCAATGGCCAGAAAATTTTCATCTCCCGCGTGAAGCAGTCGGACCTGATGCTTCTGCTGGCTCGAACCACACCTTATGAGGAGCTGAAAGACAAAACCCAGGGGATCTCTGTCTTCCTGGTGGATCTTCGCGATGTGAAGGGCCGTCTGGAAGTCCAGCCGTTGGACATCATGGTCAACCATCACACGAATACGGTCTTTTTCGAGGACGTGGAAGTCCCCGCTTCGAACCTGATTGGAGAAGAAGGCAAGGGTTTTCGTTACATCATCGACGGGTGGAATGCGGAACGGATCCTGGTTGCGGCCGAGGCTATCGGCGACGGCCGCTGGTTCGTCGAGCGCGCGTCCCGATACGCCAGCAACCGCGTGGTGTTTGGACGGCCCATCGGTGCGAACCAGGGAATCCAATTCCCTATCGCCAAGGCGTACGCCCACGTCGAGGCGGCGGACCTGATGCGCTTTGAGGCAGCCGCCATGTACGACCGCAAGGAGAAGTGCGGCGCCGAAGCCAACATGGCCAAGCTGCTGGCGTCGGAAGCGTCCTGGGAAGCCGCCGATGTTTGCATGTCCACGTACGGCGGTTATGGATTTGCGCGCGATTATGATGTCGAGAGAAAATTTCGAGAGACTCGTCTGCTGGTAGCAGCTCCTGTGAGCAACAACATGGTGCTGGCCTTCCTTGGTCAGAATGTGCTCGGGATGCCCAAGTCATATTAAGAAAGGCCTCTTCAACATGGATCAAAAAACGAGCTTGATACGTTCCTGGATGTTTGTGCCGGGCGACCGCCAACGCATGATTGACAAATCTCTGGCACTTCCCGTGGACGCCATCCTGATGGATATCGAAGATGGCGTGGCGCCTGCGGCGAAGGACACGGCGCGCCGTCAGATCGCAGCGTCCCTCGATCAGGTAGCGGCCCACAAGAAAGATAATCCCTCGCTCCGCACGCCGGCCCGTTTCGTGCGGATCAATGCAGTGGGACACGAGCGAATGCACGCCGATCTTGAACACGTGATTCGACCGGCCCTGGAGGGCCTGGCCGTGCCGAAGACAGAAACCGTCGACGACGTGAAGATTGTGGAACGGATACTGGATGAGCGCGAACCGAAAATGGGAATCCCTGCCGGCAGCGTTCGGTTGTTGATCGCCCTTGAAAGTCCCCGGGGCTTGTTTAACGCCTACGCCATTGCCGCTTCCTCGCCGCGCATCATTGGGCTCATGTTTGGAGCGGAGGATTTTTCCAGGGAGCTGAACCTGCCGCTTCGCCGCGAGGGCGAAGCCACCGACCTCATCTATGCCCGCTCGTCCGTGGTGACAGCCGCCGCCGCTGCCCACATCCAGTCAGTGGACGGAGTATGGCCGAATTTTCAGGATATAGAAGGGCTGCGGAAGTTTGCTCTGCAATCGCGTCGCCTGGGTTTTTCAGGGATGTCTCTGATTCACCCCGCCCAGGTCGATGAAGTAAACGCCGCCTTCACTCCCGGAGCCGACGAAATTGATTACTGCCGGCGCGTGGTCCAGGCATTCGACGATGCGCGATCCCGCGGCGAAGGCGCCATTGCTTTCGGCGGGCAACTCCTTGATAAAGCAATTGTGGACCGGGCCCGGCAAACTCTGGCGCTGGCAGAATCGCTGGAGAGAAAGAATTAGCCGCGTATTAAAAACACAAAGGCACGAAGGCACAAAGGCGCGCGATCAAAATTCTCTAATTCGCGCGCCTTTGTGCCTTCGTGCCTTTGTGTTTTTAATACGCGGCTAATTCTTTACTACCTCCCGATCGCAACCACACACTCAATCCAGCCACATCAGCTTCGCCGGATTGTCGTGCAGCATGACCCGGACTTCTTCCGGCTTGATCCCAAACGCGAGCAGCGCGCGAATGAAGACTCTCATTCCGTCGATACTGTCCATGTGCAGCACCTGACCGAAGTCGCTTCCGATGATGCACCGCTCGGGGCCGATTTCCTTGATGGTTTTGATTGTTTCCATGGGATCGGCTACGGGCTGATAGAGACTCGGTATCATGGGCTGGCAGTAGGTTCCAACATAAACTCCGAGACCGGCGAGTTCCTTCATCTCATCCAGTAAGAGCTTATTCAATTCGAGCAGAGGGTGATCCAGAGTGGCCCGGACGCCAAGCTCCCTGGCCATTTTGGCAAGCGGCAACAGCTCCTGAAAGTCGGTGTGTCCGAATCCGATTCCGACTTTCTTTTCCACGGCCATTTTCATGATCTCGACGACTTCGGGAAGCACTTCGCCCGAGTCGCTTACCAGCTTGACGCCGCCTCTCTCCGGATGCCCGGCTCCGCGCCAGAAGCCAAACGAAGTGAAGGTGGGGAACCAGATCATCTTGAAGTTTGGATACTGCAGGGCTACGCGGATAGCGTCAGGATTCATTCCCAGGCACGTGCCGGATCCGCCATAGATCTCAACGCGGCGGGTGAGTTCTCCCTTTTCGACGAGGTAGTCAATGTGACGCTGAGCCAGGAAGGCAGCATTGGCGCTGACGTTCCAGTGATCTTTAAAAGCAAGCGCTCGCATGCCTGCCTTGGAAGCGTCAATCGCGATCTGAATCATATCCTGAGAGCGATGAACGAAGTCCGGATAGGCATGGATGTGGCAATCAATCGCCCCCACTAAAAGCTTGTTCTCGATTCCCGGATAAATCTTGAGCATTTCCGGGTTGTCTTTCAGCATCTGGTAGAAGTAGTCCTTGGCATTGAGTTGCCGGACCCGTTCCACGGTCAGGACCCGGCCCACCAGGAGCTGTCGGGCCGCATCGGCATCAGCAGCAAAATCGCACATAAATACCCTCCAAATATTGGCCGCGGATTACGCGGTTATGAATTTCCCCACGCTTCAACGAATCGACGAGCATCTTCGATGACTGGCTCGGTGACGGGGACATAAGGAACAATCATCCGGTCAACACCCGCTTCGACAAAGGGCTGCAGGCGTTCCTTGATTTCTTTCACTGAAGTTGCCGGGATCACGGGAAGCTTGTCCATGTAGGCATCGGTCATCAAGGTGCTGGCGGCTTTGAATCCGCCCGCCTTGAATGCCTCCTGAATGGCATTCACTTCCGGCTCGAACCCGGAGGCTTTGAGCATGTCGCGATAATGGTCGGCGATGTTGTAGAAGGTCAGCACTTGCCGCAGGCGCGAGCGGGCGATCGCCCGATCCGGATGCAGCGATACGCGCACTTTCGCGATGATCTGGACCTTGGCTGGATCGCGGCCTGCCTCTTCAGCTCCGGCGCGAACGCGGCCGGCGATCTCACGGATCGTGGCGGGAGTCGCCATATTGATGAATACTCCATCGCTGATCCGGCCGACGAGCCGTGTCATCTGTGGGCCCAGGCCCGCCAGGTAGATGGGAAAGGAAGGATGACTCGGCTTCCAGGAAAGTTGGAAGCGCTGCCCCGTCGAATAGATTTCTCCCTGGTATTCGACTCGTTCACCCGCAGCGGTGTTGCGGACGATGTCGATGTATTCCTGCGCCCGGCGCAGCGGACGATCAAACGTGCCTCCGTGCCATGCTGCGATCGTCTTGTTGGCGACGCCCAGACCCAAAAGCAACCTCCCTCCCGAGAGGTCCTGCAACGTGGCAGATTGAATCCCCAGAGTGACCGGACTGCGGCCGTAGATATGATAGATGGCCGTCCCCACTTTGAGCGTGCGCGTGCGCGCCGCAATTCCAGAAAGCAGAATCAGCGGGTCCGTGCTGTTCGATTCGCCCTTCCAGAACGCGCCGAACCCGGCCTGTTCAATCAGGGGCGACAATTCCACGATCCCCGAAACAGGATAATGGGCGGCAGAATTTAGCTCGATGTCATAGATCACGATTCTCCTCCATCGCAATTCGGGTTTCTTAGCCGCGGATTACACGGATTACGCGGATGGGCGGCCGCCGAATCACCTTAAATAAACGCCTTGTGGGTCGATCTCTTCTCGCAACAGGCGAAGCTCTTCCTCGGAGGGAAGAGGAGTCAGCGGAACCTCCTCGGGGATATGCAAAGGAAAGCCCGTATTCTCCACTACATCTTCCAGACGAACGAGCGGGTGCAACGAAACCAGCGAAGCGGAGTGAGTATGAGGATCGAACCCGAGCACGGCCATATCGGTAATGAGGCGGTGAGGACCGCCTCCGCGCAGGCCCAACTCCTTGCGGTCGCGTCCACCGACGAAGCCAGGACTCGTGAGATGGCCCACTGCCTCCGGCAGCTTGCGCTTTTCGTGCCGCATGATCATGATCACGCGCTTGGCGAGTGAGGCGATGTCGTTTCCGCCGGCGCTCCCATTAAAATAGCGGACCTTTCCGGAGTCTTCCTTCAACAGCGTCGTGTTGATGTTACCGAAGCGGTCCACTTCGAGGGCACCCAGGAATCCCACATCGACAACACCCCGATGCACATTCATCCCCATGATGTCGAGAAAGCCGCTCCAGCAGGTTGCCCGGTACCAGATCCGGGGATCGGCCAGGCCCACCGCCGTATCGATGGGACTCATATTCATCACGCCGATCTCCAGAAGAGCGCTCAGCCTGGGCGCATGTGTCCGCTTGGCAAGGACACAAGCCACTTGCGGCAATCCAAGCCCAACGACGACAACTTCGCCGTCGCGGAGTTCTTTCGCCCCGGCCGCCGCCATGATCTCAGATGCAAGCACTTCAGGCATCGTCGTCTCCCGATTTCATATTCCTGAATCCGTTGCTGGAAAAGTGGACGAGGCTATCAGAAGTGGAGAGAAAACTTCAAGCGAGATTCGTTTGAGCACAAACAAGGCAATCGGAAAATGTCTACCGTGCGATCGGTCACCGGGCTCCACTGCCGGCTCCGCACGCCGCGGCGGCCTTGACTGCCTCCGCGCGGAGCTGCTCGTCCGCCTTCCGGAGAGGTCCTTCTGCTCTGGTCTGGTCATACACGCGGGCGGACTCGACAAAAGCCGCGCACGCTGCAGTCTGACGCGCGCTTTTCGCTTCAATTTGGCCTGTGTGCAGCAATGATTCGGCGAGAACCGAGCGATTGAATGCGACCGGCGGCCGGCGAGCCGCCAGATCACCGTCGATCCGGATCACCTCGCGAAAACCGGCCAGGGCTTCACTGAAACGCTTCAATCGCATCAGTTGCGCGCTGGTCGTAAGCTGGCGCTTGGCAAGTTCGTCCTTCAGGTAGACGTCCTGCGGGTTGGCCTGACTCAATGCCTGCAAAGTCGACAGCGCTTTGCGGCCCGCCGCCAATGCCTCTTCCGGACGTCCCATCTTTTCCAGCGACTCCGCGGCAATCCCGACAGACATGCTGAGATCCGTAAGAGCATCCCGGTCTTCGGGCCTGGTAGCCACGCGATTCTCATTGATAGCGCGGGACTGCTCGGCTGTGTGGAGTGCCTCGCTGAGCCGGCCTGCGTTCATGAGACGCGAAGCGTAGAACGTGAGGGAGCGCGCATAGTCCCGCGGCAGGTTTGGTTCGTTGCTGCCGTGCGCGATGAGACTTCGATAAATATCGAGGCACTTCAGCCAGTATTCCGATAAGCCATCACCGCCCATTAGCCCGAGAGTCACAGCATGGGCGAAGTAGGCTGTGGCCAGCCCCCGCATCGCTTTCTGGTTGTTCGGATCCCGGAGCAACACCCTGCTGTAGGTTTCTTCTGCGCGCGCATCGTTCTGGATTGCCTGTGCAAAATCGTGGAGGCTCACGTTTGCTCCCGCCAGCCGGTAATAAACGCTGCCGGTGAGGTTTTCCACTTCCGGATCGGCGGGCTGGACTTGCATCAGCAGTGCGCGAGCCTGCTCGAAGCTGGCGAGCGCGGCGTGGTAATCGCCGAAACCCGACGCCGTCGTGAGTCCTCCCTGCACCTCGCCGATTCGTACGAACGCCTGCGCAAGCTCGAGCGTCAAACCGCGATCGTTCAGGCTCTCTCGCGCCAGGGCGTTCAGAAACTCCAGCGCCCGCGTCACCAGCAGTTTCCTCACAGGTAACGAGCCCTGAAGCGGGGCGACGCCGTCGTGCAGCTCGAAGATGATCGAACGCGCGAGCTGCCGTACTTGATCAAATCTTCTCTGCGCTACGGCGCGTTCGCGCTCTGCGATGTTCGCCTGCCGGACAATGGCGGCGACGCTTGCGAATCCAAGCAACAGGGCCACCGCGGCCAGAACGAAAGCCGTCCTGTGACGCCTCACGTACTTGCCGGCTATATATCGTACGGATGGCCGCCGGGCCTGGACAGGAAATCCGCCCAGATACTGCTCGATATCCGCGGCGAAATGCTCCACGGAAATGTACCGCTCGGAAGGATCCTTGCGGATCGCCTTTGCGACAATATGATCGAGATCGCCCGAAAGTTCTTTGGCCGTCTTCGCCGGGGTTTTCCCTGCCGCCACACTCAGCCGCAGCGGCTCCTGCTCGCATACCACGTGCACAATCTCGTCAAGGGCTTTGCCGGTTAGCACGTATGGGCGCCGGCCGGCCAGCAGCTCGAACAGAAGCACGCCGAGCGAATACACATCTGTCGCAGTATTGACGTTCGTGCCGCGAAGCTGCTCGGGGCTGGCGTAGTCCGGCGTCATCGCCTGCGTCAGCGGCGTGGTTCCCGATGTGTCCTCAGTGCCCACAGCCGAAAGCATCTTGGCGATGCCGAAGTCGAGAAGCTTCGGAATTCCTTCCTCTGTCACCAGAATGTTGGACGGCTTGAGATCCCGGTGAACCACCAGGTTTCGATGCGCGAACTGCACGGCATCGCAAATTTTCAGAAACAGTCTCAGGCGCTCGCGCACCGGCAAATCCTGCTTCCGGCAGTACTCGTGAACCGGCTCGCCTGCGACGAATTCCATCACGATAAACGGAATGCCTTCTGAAGTGAGGCCCGCATCCAAAAGCCTCGCGATATTGGGGTGTTCCAGACCCGCGAGGATCTGCCGCTCATGCTGGAATCGCCGCATCACGCGCGGGCTATGAAGGGCGGTGTCGATCAGCTTTACCGCAACCTCTTTTTCGAACTGCTCGTCGTCGCGCCGGCCCAGATACACTCTTCCCATGCCGCCACGGCCAATGACTCGAATGAGGCGGTATGGGCCGGCTCGCCTTCCCTCGAGACTTCCGGCTTCGCCTTCGATCGCGGAATCTTTACTCCGATACGTCACCGGGTCGAGAAAGTCGCCCGCCTGCTCATAGGCGCGGATCAGCGCCCGGACTTCCGTGCTGAGCGGCGTGCCGGCACCGCAAACCGAGTCCACGTAGGTATCGCGCTCCTCGGCCGGGAGATCAAGCGCGGCTGCCACGACCTTATCTATTTGTTGCCAATGCGCCTGGATATTCATGAGTCCGTTGCGTTCAGGCGGTGCGCGAGCCAGGCGCGCGCGACATTCCACTCGCGCTTCACGGTTGCCGTTGAGATGCCCAACACTTCAGAAGCTTCGTCTACCGAGAGACCTCCGAAGAATCGCAGCTCCACGACGCGCGCCTTCTGTTCGTCGAAACCCTGCAGCTCTTCAAGAGCCTCGTGCAGATCGAGGAAATCGATCGCCCTCGCGATTGCCGGCGGAGGCGCGTCGTCCAGCGAAATCGCCCCGACCATGACTCGGCGCTTGTCGGTCCGGGCCGCACGAGCGTAATCGATGAGAATGCGCCGCATCATCTGGGCCGCCACCCCCAGAAAGTGTGCGCGGTCTTTCCATTGCGTGCGGTCCTGGCGTACCAGCTTCAGGTATGCCTCGTGGACCAACGCCGTGGTCTGCAGCGTGTGGCCGGGCTGCTCTGTGGCAATCGACCGGCGTGCCAGCCGGCGCAGTTCCGCGTAGACCAGCGGCATCAGCGATTCGAGCGCGCTGCGGTCTCCCAGCGTCCAGCGATGCAGCAAATTCGTAACTTCGACGCTTCCCGGCTCAGGCATGGTGTGTTTCCTGTGCGGATTTTAGCCAAAACCGGTGATCCCGAAACCGAAAAAATCTCGCGTTTACTCAATAGGCGGCTTTCGCGGCCGCGGAGCGGCGCAGTCGCCAGCCGCGGAGCGGCGCCGTCGCCAGCCGCGGAGCAGCGCCGTCGCCAGCCGCGGAGCGGCGTAAGAATGTAGCCACGGGCGCAAGCCCGTGGACTGAAATAACGTCGGAATCCCAGCCCCGGAAGGGGCGAAAGATAGATCGTCTTCCACTTGAATCTTTCGCCCCTACGGGCTGGGATCAAGGCACGGTTACCCCCGGGCTTGCGGGCGTGTTGCTCAAACGGAATCAAGTTGGTCTTAGCACGTAGCCGCGGGGCTTTGCCCGCGTTCAAGTACGGCCAGAAGAATTCTTTAGTTGTGTTTGAACGCGGGCATAAAGCCCGCGGCTACGAGCGACTGCAGCGGTTTTCTTTTGAGCAACACGCCCTTGCGCCCGGGGCTAAACTCTGCCGCCGCTCCGCGGCTAATGCGGAAAAAAGGAGGATCAGTGTCGAACTACCTATTCATTGAATCCCGCGATCCGTTTGATTCAACTGACACTTCGTTCCTGGCCGATACAGCGACATCGCTGAAGAGGCGTGGTAACGACGTCACCATCTTTCTTGTACAGAACGCGGTACTTGCAACCCGAAAGCAGGCACGCAAATCACAACTGCCGCAGTTACAGGAGTCCGGCATCGCGGTCCTGGCCGACGATTTTTCATTGCGGGAGCGGGGCATTCAGCCCGACGAATGCCAGCCCAATGTGAAGACTGCAACCATTGATCAACTCGTCGACCTCCTCGTCGTGGAAAACACGAAGGCTATTTGGCACTAGTGGACTGTAACAGTGAAATCGGTAGTGGTCGGATTCGACAAACGGATTCCCCTCCTTGAAAAAGGGTGGGGTGGCTGCGCCACAAAGAAAAAGAACCCGTTCCAAAATGGCGCAGACGGGGTGGTCAGGACCGATGAGTGGTTCAGGAATGCTCTCTTAAAGACTCCGCGAACCTGACCACTCCGCCTTTTCAGAGGGTGTTGCAAAACCCTCAAATGTGAGAGGGGATCTAGCCACAAAAAGCACAAGAAGCACAAAATTCTTGTGCCTTTTGTGCCTCTTGTGGCTCGTTCCCGTTCTTACTCCAGGTTTTGCAACATTCTCTTTCAAGGAGGGGAATCAGTAGTCGCGATACTGCCACTACTCGGTAGGCTCGACGCTAATGAAGGCGTGGGGGGACCGGACGGTAGTGATAAGGCCGAAGGCGTACCGAAATGATCCGGACGGTGGGCCCGACACTAATGAAAGGAAACGAACATGGGAGAGAAGAAACTGACAATCGCAATCATGGATGCGCCATATGAAAAGGCTTCAACCACGACGGCGCTGCGAATCATTTCGGCCGCATTGAAGAAAGGTGTCCATGTGAATGTCTTCGCCTACGAAGGCGCCGTCAATCTGGCGATGAGGGATCAGGCGCCGCACGCCAATCCGGTGAAAGGAACGACGGTCGAGCAGGAAGAACATCCTACGACCAAGGAATTCGTCCGCAGTCTTCTGGAGATTGGCAAGGGCGCCCCACAACTGACGTGGGTGAACTGCGGGTTGTGTGTCGATGAGCGCGGCGCGGTCAATGTCGTCGACGGCGTGAAACGCGGCAGCCCTGCAGACTTCTTCAGGATGGCCACGGAGTCCACAAACACTCTGGTCATCCCAACCAAGTAGGAGAGAAACATGAAGATACTGAATGTCGTGGAAACGGCCTATCGCGGGACCCTGGAAGAACAGGATGACACGATCTTGTGGATCAGCCGCGCATTGAAGAATGCAGGAGCCGATCTGTCGGTTCTGATTCGTGGCAATGCAGTGAACTACGTGGTAAGGCAGGAATGTCCGACCGTCACAATCGGCAACGTCTCCATCAAGCACCCTGCCAACCCCAACGACGATATCGCCAGACTGAAGGAGAAGGGCGTGGACGTCTATGTTGTCCAGGACGATCTCGACGAACGCGGCATCTCCGCCAATCGATGCATTACCGGTCCCAAAATCATCCGCCGCACCGACGTGGCGGAGGTTTTCGACCAGCACGACCAAATCTGGCACTGGTAAACAACAGGAGAAAATCACATGCGTAAAATTTATGCCGCTGTCGCAATAAGCCTGGGCGCCGCCATTCTGCTGTCGCAGATGGTCACTGCCGCTCACGATGAAGAGGAAGAGGAACACATGTTCGTCTGGGCCGGAGACCAGGCCCGGGCCAACGCCGACTTTCTTGCGGTGATCAATTTTGACCAGCACTCGAGACGTTACGGCGACGTCATTACGACGTTTCCGCTTCCCAACCCAGGCGCAAGCGGCAACGAACCGCATCACGTCGGGCTTTCCGCCGATGGAAATGTGCTGGCCGCCGGCGGATTGCTCAGCGTTCTAAAAGGACAGAACGAGATCTTCTTCTTTGACGTTTCAAATCCGAACAGGCCGAGATTTCTCTCATCCGCGAACCCTCCGCTCTCTGCAATCACGGATGAGTTCCAGGCTCTTCCGGATGGCGGATTCCTGGTCACGATGATGGGCGGCCCGGAGGGCCATGCTCCCGGCAGGGTGGCCGAGTTCAATGACAAGCTCGAACTGATCGCGGAACACCCGGGAAATCCACCGGATGACGGCTTCAATCCTCATGGCATTTCCGTGCGCCCGGAACTCAACCTGATGTTAACCAGCGACTTCATTTGTCCGTCCACGACGCTGCATGTCATGCCCGGCGGCCTGGACCTTCGAGGCAGCGTTCGAGTGTGGAACCTGCGGAAGAGAACGATTCTGCGGACCATCCAGATTCCCAACGCGGGCGGCACAATCGATGTGCGGCTGATTCCTGGAGATTTTCGCGGACGCGGTTACACGGCAGGTATGCTGGATGACAAGCTTTACCTGATCGACCCCTTCGCCGGAACTGCCACGGCGGTCTTCGATTTCGGCTCAATTCAGAAAGGCGGCTGGCCGCAGCTCATGCGCATGACGCACGATGGGACGCGCCTGTTCATCACCATGAATCAGGCGGGCAAAGTCGCCATGCTGGATACGTCACAGCCTTCCCATCCCAGACTGGTGCGAGTTCTCGACCTGGGCGCGGGTTCCGGACCTCACTATCTACGGCTCACGGAGGATGAACGCCGCCTTGTGATCAGCGACTACTTCCTCAACGAGGATTCATTTGGCAAGGTGCACGCCGAAGGCGACCACAAGGTGCACGTCGCCCGCGTGGAACGTAACAACCTGCACCTTGATCCGCGATTCCGGCTGGACTTCAACACAGCGTTTCGGACCGGGCCGGCGCGGCCGCACGGTGTGACATTTAAATAGATTTCGGGGTAATTCGGGGACAGACGCATAAATCACCTAATTACGGATCAACGGTCTTTTATCGTAATTAGGTGATTTATGCGTCTGTCCCCGAATTACCCCTTCCGCGGCTATTTTCTTTGTGCCTTTGTGTTTACATATTAGCTGCAGATGAAATGTCCGAACTGCAGCACTGAAATGGCCGGCATGGCGCTGGAGGCCCATCAGGGCAAGTCCGTCGTCATCGATGTCTGCAAGCACTGCCAGGCTTTCTGGTTCGACAAGTATGAAAGCCTCCAACTCTCACCCGGCTCGACGCTCAAGGTGATGAAGTTCATCGGTGAAAACTCGTCGTCCGCTCAGCCGATGCCGCAAACGCTCCAATGCCCGCGCTGTCCGGCTCATCTTGTGCTCACTCACGACGTGCAGCGCAACACGAAATTCAGTTACTGGCGATGTAAAAATGATCACGGAAAGTTCATCGGCTTCTTCGATTTCCTGAAGGAAAAGAATTTTGTCCGTCAGCTCTCTCCGAAGGAGATCCAGGATCTGCGTAAGAACATCCAGACTGTGAACTGCTCCAACTGTGGCGCGCCGATCGATCTGGCAACCGCTTCCGCGTGCGCGCACTGCGGCTCCCCGATTTCGATCCTGGACATGAAGCAACCGCAACAGATGCTCGCCCAGCTCCAGCAGGCGGCCGCGCCCAGGCCGCCCAATCCGCTCCTGCCTTTGGAACTCGAGCGAGCGAAACGCGAGACAGAAAGCTGGTTCGGCCCTCATGAGTCGGATTCGGAGTGGTTGATCGACGCGTCTTCGGGAGGCCTCGTCCAGGCGGGCCTGAACACGGTCATCCGATGGCTGAAGAACTCGGGACTCTGACGGAGTTCGTCATTTCAGAAAGTCGGTAATCTGAGCCCGAGTCAGGCGCCACTGCGAGCCAATTCGCTTTCCTTTTAAGTCGCCGGCTTCGAGACTCGCGATGACATCCGCTTCGGTGACACCGAGCACTCTTGCCGCGTCGGCAGGACTCAGCATTTCGGGGAACCCGATGCCGCCGCTTTGATTCAACATCTGTTGGGCGATTGTCATGCCGACAGCCAGTTCCGCGCCCACACCGCCGGCGCCGGAGCCTCCATTTTCGAAGCCTTGCGCCATCTGGTACTTCACAAAATCGTTGAGATTGCCGACAGCAGCCATACCCGAACGCTTATCCATCGCCTGCTCGACTTCGGGCGGCACAGAAACGTTCTCGACGACGAAAGCCGGCATTTCCAGTCCGTACTTTTCCTTGAGCGCAGGATTTATCAATGGAAGCAGAGCTTCGCCGAGCTCCGTGTAGCGCGTGGCGATGTCGAGCGCGGGAACCTTGCTGCCGGCCAATGCCTCGCTGAACACACTGACGATTCGCGAGCGCATGGTGTCCGCAAACTCGTCCATAAGAAAATGAGCGTCGGTGCCCGCAACTTCTCTCAGAAAACGCGGTACGTCAACGATCCGGAAGTCATAAGTGCCGAAGGCGCGCAGCCGGACGATCCCCAGGTCCTGGTCTCGAACCATAACCGGGTTCGATGTTCCCCACTTGTTGCCGGTGAACAGTCGAGTCGTCACGTAATACACGTCGGCTTTGAAAGGCGACTCGAAGCCGTATTTCCAACCCCGAAGCCGCGTGAGCAGCGGAATGTTGGCGGTCGTGAGGGTGTGTTTGCCCGGTCCGAAGAGATCTCCGAACTGGCCCAGATAGACAAACTGAGCCGCCTGGGACTCGCGCACAATGAGCTGGGCGCCGCGCTTGATTTCCTTGTCTTCGTCCGGAAAGCGATACGACAGGGTGTCCCGTGAAGCGTCCGTCCATTCGATGATCTCGATCAGTTGTCCTCGGATTAAAGCCATGCGCACCTCCCGCCCCGGTGAGCCAAAGTCCATTCTCCCACAGGGACATCGGCCGCTTTGGCCAATCAATTCGCTCGAATCCCCGTCGTGCCAAGGTTTTGGCTTGACGGGAGAAAGCGGCTGCCATAACGTTTTGCCGCAAAAGCGAGTTGAAATCCTAGATTTCGGTCTAAACTGAAATTGGTTGGAACGCCACTGAAATGAAACAAATGAGAAAGAAGAGCAACGGCAGGCTGCAGAAGGCCCACATCCACCTCGGTGTGAATGGCGAGCAAGTCGAAGTGGCGTTTGCCCCGCACAAGACTCTCCTGGAAGTGCTTCGCGAGGACCTGGGACTCACGGGCACCAAGCACGGATGCGAGTTAGGCGAGTGTGGATGCTGCGCCGTGCTCGTGGATGGCAAGCCGGTGCTTTCCTGCCTTGCTCTGGGAGTTGCACTGGAAGGTCACGAGGTGACGACGGTTGAAGGCATGGCGCAGGGAACCCAGCTCCATCCGTTGCAGCAAACCTTTGCCGAACTTGGCGCTGCCCAATGCGGGTATTGCACACCTGGAATTCTCCTGACTGCAAAAGTGCTGCTCGAAAAAGTCCCGCGCCCTTCCCGCGACGAAATCAAGGAAGCGCTGGCTGGAAACATTTGCCGATGCACCGGCTACATCAAGATTTATGAAGCGGTGGAACTGGCCGCTGCAAGGATGGCCGGCGAGCCGGCTGAACCTGCCAAGGAGAGCATCTATGGCTGGGAGTAAGGGAGCCGGGAAAAATGGTTTTAAGGTTATTGGAAAGCCCTTCCACAAGGTAGACGCCAAAGTGAAGGTCACCGGCGAACTGAAGTATGCCGATGACCTGGTGCTTCCGCGGATGCTGCACACCAAGCTTCTGCGCAGCACGGTCCCCCACGCCCGCATCGTGAAGATTGATCCTTCGAGAGCGGAAGCGTATCCCGGCGTCAAGGCTGTCCTTCTCGGAAAAGACTTGCCGATCACTTACGGTGCTCTGCCTGTCAGCGAGGATGAGCACGCTCTCGCCATAGACCGAGTGCGAATGGTTGGAGATCCCGTGGCCGCAATCGCGGCCGTGGATGAAGATGTCGCAACCGAGGCCTTGGACCTGATCGAAGTCGAGTATGAGGCTCTGCGCACGATCACTTCGATCCAGGACGCGTACACCATAACCGAGCCTCGCATCCATCAGTATGGTGAGCTCGGAAATATCCATCGAAGGCAAGTCTACGAATTCGGCAATGTGGAAGCAGGTTTTGCCGATGCCGACTTTGTCCGGGAAGACATCACCTTCTATGAGGGCAGCACGCACCTCGCTTTGGAACAGCACGCAAGCCTGGCCCAATTCAGCCATGACGGCAAGCTCACGCTCTGGACTTCCACGCAGGACATGCACTACCTGCATCGGCACCTGGCCAAGGTGCTCGGGCTTCCCGGAAGTCATATCCGCGTCATCGCCATGCCGAACGGCGGAGGTTTTGGCGGCAAGTGCGATCCCTTCAACCATGAGATTATCGTCTCGAAGCTGGCGATGATCACGGGACGCCCCGTCAAGATCTGTTTGACGCGCGAAGAAGTTTTCTATGCCCACCGGGGAAGGCATCCCGTCCTGATGTCCACGAAAACAGGTTTCAAGAAGGATGGCTCCATTACCGCCATGCACCATCGCACGATTTTAGACGGCGGGGCCTACGGCGGTCATGGTGTGGCAAGCACGTTCTATACGGGCATACTTCAAACAACGACCCACAACGTCCCTCACTACAAGTTCGAAGCCGTTCGCGTGTTCACCAACAAGGCTCCGTGTGGCCCGAAACGCGGGCATGGAACGCCCCAGCCGCGCTGGGCGCAGGAAATCCAACTCGACAAGATTGCCGATCAATTGAAGCTCGACCCCGCGGAGATGCGCAAGCAACATGCGATCCCGCCGAATTCAATAACGGCGAATTGGATTCGCATCGGAACGCTGGCCCTTGGCGAGTGCATCGACAAAGTGGTAAAGGGCTCGGGTTGGAAGGACAAGTTCCGAAAGCTGCCCTACGGGAAAGGGATCGGCATTGCGTGCAGCGCCTACATGACCGGAACACAAACGCCGATCTACTACAACAAATTGCCGCACTCCGGCGTGCAATTGAAACTGGATCGCAGCGGGGGCGTGTGCGTCTATTGCGGTTCCGTGGAGATCGGTCAGGGTTCCGATTCCATCCTCGCCTATATTGTCGCCGAGGTTTTGGGGATTGATCCGTTCGACATACGCGTCGTGACGGGTGATACCGACCTTACGCCGGTAGATCTTGGCAGCTACTCGAGTAGAGTCACTCTCATGACCGGCAATGCCGCCATCCAGGCTGCCGAGAGAGCCCGCGACATATTGCGCCAGGCGGTTTCTGAAAAACTGGGTGTTCCAGGCAGCAGGTTGTCTTTCGCGGATCGCCGCGTTTTTGATACCGAGAATCCGGAAAAAGGAATGACCTTTGTGGAGGCCGTCTGGCTTGCCGAAGAGAAATTCGGCACACTCGGCACGACAGGCTCCTACAAGCCGCCGGCTGCGCCCGGAAAGTACAAAGGTGCCACGATCGGTCCGTCGCCGGCTTTTACCTGTACCGCGAGCGTCGCTGAAGTGGATGTCAATCCTGAAACCGGCATTGTTACGGTTCCACGCGTCTGGATCGCGCACGACATCGGCCGTGCCATCAATCCCGTGCTCGTGGTTGGGCAGATTGAAGGTTGTGTCTATATGGGTCTGGGAGAGGCTCTCATGGAGGAGATGACGTATCGAGGCAACCGCAACATGGTTCACAAGTTTCCTTCTTTCCTTGAGTACAAGAGTCCAACGACGCTGGAGATGTGCGACGTTGTTACGTATCTCGTCGAGAGCAGCGATCCCAATGGGCCCTTTGGCGCGAAGGAAGCCGGCCAGGGACCACAGTTGCCTGTTCCGCCCGCAATTGCCAACGCCGTTTATGACGCGGTAGGAGTTCGCATCGATGAAATTCCGATCACTCCGGACAAAGTGCTGAAAGCGATCCGGGCAAAAGCAAAGGGACAGGAAGGCAGATACGGACCCACTGTGTTCCCGACGTGCGAGATGCCCGAACCGATTATTGTGAAGACGCCTTTTGAAGGCGGAGACGGCAAAGCGGTAGAACGCGAGCCGGCCTTATCCAGGAAATAGGTATCCAGTAGATGTTGCGACTCCCCAGGTTTCGTTATTTTCAACCGGAGACCCTTACCGAAGCCGTACACATGATGGCAGACGGGGGCTCCGATGCCATGTTTGTGGCGGGCGGTACGGACCTTTATCCCAACATGAAGCGCCGCCAGCAGGTTCCGAAGATTGTCATCGGACTCGCTCAACTCGAGGAACTTCGCACCATCAAGGGCAAGCCGAAAGAGGATGTAATTCTCGGGGCCGGTCTGACGTTGAACGAGGTTGCTGACGACAGCCGCATCCAGCACGCTTACCCCGCGGTAGCCAAGGCGTGCGGGCTAATCTCCACACCGTTGTTACGCAATATGGGCAGCATCGGCGGGAACCTGCTGCTCGACACGCGATGCAATTACTACGACCAGAACTACGAATGGCGGAAGGCAATCCACTTTTGCATGAAGAAAGACGGCGAGATCTGCTGGGTGGCTCCATCCAGCCCCCGTTGCTGGGCGGTCCAGTCCAGCGATTGCGCCCCGGTGATGGTGGCCATCGGCGCCAAAGTCAAGCTGGTTTCGAGTTCGGGTGAGAGAGTGATCCCGGCTGCCGAGCTTTATAACGATGACGGTATCCGCCACCTCAATAAACGGCCCGATGAACTGCTCACCGAGATCCACTTGCCGCCGACCAACGGCTGGCGCGCGACATATTGGAAGCTCCGCCGCCGCGGTTCCTTCGACTTTCCAGTGCTCGGCGTGGCTACCTGCCTGCGCATGGCGGATGACGGGACAGTGGAGGACGCCAAAATCATCCTGGGAGGAGTTGGCTCTCACCCTATCGAAAGCGCGGCCTCAGAAAAAGTGATCGTCGGAAAGAAGCTGACGGAGGAAACCATCCGTGAAGCCGCGGAAGCCGCGTATAGGCCGGCGAAGCCGCTGGACAATACGGATTTTGCCATGTCCTGGCGCAAGGACATGGCACGGTACTATGTCGCGGGGACGCTTCGAGAACTGAGCGGGCTGCCTCCGAGTTCTCCCCGCTAAAGGAAAAGATCCGGATGAAGCCGAAGAGATCTGACCAATGCTCAATTCCCAATTCTCAGCCGATTAATTCGGAGTCTGTCCCCCGAATTGATCGGCTGAGAATTGGGAATTGAGCATTGGTCAGATCTCTTCGGCTTCATCCGGATTTTTCTTTCAGCGCACGAAATGCTGCGAGTCCCTCTCGTTGTCCTGGCACAAATACTCCGTGATTTCGCCGCCCGGGCTCCCGTCCCAGTTCGTATACGTCCATGGCACGGTAAAGCTTCCTGTCCACGGTTTCGTGTAAGCACCGATATCGTCGACCGTCACTTCGTACTTCAGAGTGTCGTAGTCGGGACGCGAGAACTTCTCAGTGAAATGCAGGAATCGCGTATGGGGAAGGCCGCCGCGGTGAAACCAGAACCTCTCGTTGTAGCCCGCCGACTCGATCACAAGAGTGTCCCCTTCCCAGTGACCCGTTGAATAACCGAAGTAGGTGGGAAGCAGATCAGGATCATTAACGTTCGGAAGAGGACGCCCGTCCGTGTAAATAACGCGCCAGCTCCGCGGTCCGCCGCCGAACACGACGAATATCCTCTTGTATTCGGGCTGCTCGATGAATTCAAACCCGTTGGGCGTTTGAAACTGCCGAGGTCCACCCGGAGGAAAGCACCACACGTGCGGGTCGGTACGCCCGCCTTCTTTCTGGCGAAGATCGAACAGAGCTCTTGCCCAGGGCTGGAATGGAATCTGTTCGAGAGTAAGATTGCCGCCGCCTCGTCCGTAGATAGACCCGCCGCTGCCCCAGAATCCCTTTCCGCCCGGTGGAGGACCAAGGATCACACGGCCGGCCGCATTGCGCGGAGCCGGAAGAGATGCTGCAGCATTCGCACCTCGTGCTCCACGGCCGCGCGCACCACGGCCCGCGGCCGGTCCCTGACCCGAAACATTTGGAGCCTGGGCATATGAAAGCTCCGATGGCAAAGAGCTCAACACCAGGGCAGCCATCGCAAGGAGCGTCAAAGCACAGAAAGCGAAAACCCTATGGCGCATCGATATCTCCTGTTTCGGACAAGGAGTTGTAAAACAGGAAGAACTAGCCACGAATGACGCCAATTACGCGAATGGGGCGCAAAAAACAATTCTTGAGGCGCCCCATTCGCGTAGTTGGCGTCATTCGTGGCTGATTCTTCCTGTTTCGATTCTAAATTCTTTGTAAACGACTGGAGCGCAATGTATAACAGTGGGTCGAACGAGTCAATTCATGAAAGGGATCTGGAGGCATCACGATGAAACGGAGGAGTCTCGGTTTTAGCGCCATCATTACCGGTTTGCTGGTGTGGGCAGGGCCGATGCTCGCGCACCATTCATTTGCTGCCGAATACGACAGCACCAAGCCCGTAAAAGTCACAGGCGCAGTCACGCGAGTGGACTGGATGAATCCCCATGCCTATTTCTACATCGACGTCAAAGATACGGCCAGCGGCCGGGTCCAGAATTGGGCGTTCGAGTTGGCCGCTCCGTCGGTGCTCCAGCGGCAGGGCTGGACTCGAAGCACGCTGAAGGTTGGCGATGTAATTACCGTCGATGGAACTCGCGCGAAAGACGGCGGCAATCACGGGAACGCCAGAACGGTTATCAACGCGGCCACCGGTAAGAAGTACGGCGCGGGCTCCAGTGAAGGCCAGGCTCCGGCGGAAACGACGCCTCAATAAGGCGGAGATCCCCACATGCAAAGTCGTTGGATTGCTGCTTGTTTGAGCGTGGCTCTGTTATGCCTGCCGGCAGTTTCGATGGCGCAGGCGCGCGGAGGGCGCGGCGCAACTCCACGCCCTCCGTCGGCACCGACACCGCGGTGGCCGGATGGTCATCCTCTGCTGAGCGCCCCTCCAGGGCAAATCGGATATTGGGATTCCGGCACCGGTTCCTTGACCGGTAAGAACGGCAATAACCTTCCGACCAACATGGAGACCAGCGAAGTTCCATTTCAGCCATGGGCAAAGGCTCTGTATGAGGAGCGCCAGAGAACCCAGTCCAAGAACGATCCCCATGCGCGCTGCGCCGCTCCGGGCGGACCTCGGCAGTTCCATACACCGTTTGGGCTGCTGATCTATGAACTGCCCGAAGCCAAACGGGTTTTGATATTGTCCGGCGGCGGAGTCCGCACGTGGCGCGTTGTTTACATGGACAGACGAACCCACCCGCAAGGCGATGCCTTGAACCCCGGATTCCTCGGGCACTCGGTGGGACACTGGGAGGGTGACACGCTCGTCATCGACACCATCGGCTTCAATGAAAAGTTCTGGTTCGTCCGGGCCGGTTTTCCGCACACCGAGGCGCTCCACCTGACCGAGCGAATCTCACGCCCAGACTTCAACACTCTGAAGTACGAAGCGACCGTCGACGATCCGAGAGCCTACACCAGATCCTGGTCCGGAGGCTGGCTCATCAATTGGCATCCCGGTGAGGACTTCGAGGAGTACTTCTGCACGGATAACAACAGGGATGCGGAGCACCTGGTAGGCCGTTAGAAACACAAAGACACAAAGGCACAAAGAAGGGGCGCAATCCAAAGTTCATTTGATGCGCCCCTTCTTTGTGCCTTTGTGTCTTTGTGTTTCTAACGGCCTAATTGTCTCTAACGATCTTGAAATCGCCCTTCTGCGCGCCGTGACTCCACGTTCCAACAATTGACCGCCGCGTGCTGGTGACATCTTCGATTTTGCCGTCGATGACGAAGTGCACGGGATTTCCAGACTGGTCCTTCGCGTCCGCTTCGATGTGAACGCCCCAGTTACCCGCATCGAGCGTCGCCTTCGAAAACTTGACCGAATCGGGCCCGGGATTGATGAGACCTGTAATGCTCTTACCATCCCAGTCCATCACGACGGTCACATCATTTCGATGAGTGGGTGTCGGTCCCCAGGTACCGTGCCAGCTTCCGACCAGCGGGTGTCCTTCCTGAGCCGACGCCACGAATACCACCGCCAGCAGGAGGAATGCTGTGAAAGTTAGTGCTCGCATGCGCGAGATCTTACATCAAAAGAGTCGGAGATGAGGAGTCAGAAGGTGGAACTGCCGCCGAAGTTGGGCTTCCGGTTGGCCTTGATGTCATCCATCCAGATCTGCAGCGTCTTTTCCCCACCGGGCCAGATCGTGAGGCAATTCTCGAGATATTGCAGAACAACATCAGGTCTGCCTCTTTCCAACAGTTCCTTGGCCAACACCATTGGCGGGCTGAATACGAATCCGTATTTGGGTGTCTCCACCCTGGCAGAATCGAGAAGGTAACGTTCTGCGCTTGCCAGATCATCCGAACGAAGCGCCACTCGACCCAGCAGGGTATTGGCGCGCTGAACGAGACCTGGATCTGAATTCGTCAGGTCCATTTTTGCAAGCTCCGACGCACCCGTGAAGTTCCCGACCTTGAATGCCGATTGCGCCATGTCGCCTGCGAGTGCCTTGCGAGCTTCGGTGCTTCTGGTCAATCCAAGAACCCGCTTGTACGCTTCCAGGGCCTTTGCGGCGGTATTATCGGTCGGGTAATCCGGAATGCCGAACATCGTATAAAGTTTCAGCAGTTCGTCCGGCCATTCTCGATTGTTGCGTTCTCTTTCAGCAAGACGATAGATGATTCTTTCGGCTTCCACCGGCTCAACAGCAAAGAAATACTTTTCGGCATTTTTGAGAACAGCCAGATCATCGCCACGCGACTCGAGATGCCTGGTCCACAGAGCGAGGATTTGAGCATTACCTTCCGGATCGCCCGGCAGATCACGCAGGCTTTGCTCCGTGGTCGCTGCATGTTCGGGATGGTTTTCGATGAACCACAACACGTGAGTCCGCAGTCGCAGGCCATCCGCAGCGGTCTGGCCTCTCCAGCTGTAATATCCGATCAGATTCAGGCGGTCCTCGATCTTGTCGGGTGTCTTGCGCAGATTCGCTTCGAGTTCGGTCACCCTGGCCTTGGATAAATCCCTGCCGAAATATATGTACAGGATGGATCGAACCGATTCCGGTTGGAGGATATCTGCAAGGCCCGTCGGGACTCGCACTTCAGGCGACGGTCTTCGTGGTCTCTGCGGAGCCGCAAGCGCGCCAGGCGCCGCCGCCAGGGCAATCAGGCAGATAAACTGGATGAATCTCCTTATGCGCATGGTGTCTTGATCGCGACCCGAGAATACTACTGCACTACAGATTAAATTGTATCCGCTTTAACAACGATCCCAAGCCGTTTTGGGTGGCAGCCGCTCAGAGTCGGTTGGCTGGCCCCGACAAAAGATTCAAATTAGTCCAAATCATGAGAATGCACGTAGCGGCGTGGCCGCAGTTTTCCGGCAGCGCGCAAGCTTGAACGAACGCGGGCTAAAGCCCGCGACTACATTCAGGTCGAATCGTTGATCCCCAATGTAGTCGCGGGCTTTAGCCCGCGTTCAAATTCCGAACGGCACGGCCAATCCTGGGCCATACGGTACGACATTGAAGTGACAGCCGGGTATGGTGGATTCTCTATCGGCCCTGACAGCCGACCTCGCATCGGCCCCGGCCATTGAATTCCATGGTCACTCCACTCAATGGGAGAAACACTGAAAGTCCGCCGGCTCCTTTGAATCTGTGCTCGGAGCCCTGGCGGTTGGAGCCCCGGGACAGTAACTCCAGAAACCGCGCAGTCCGCGAACCGGCAACGGCTCGGCCGCCCTGTGTTGCGGCTTCGTTCACGTGCGATGGAATCACCGAGGCCGGACGGATGAACTCCGTGACGGCAAACGCCGCTTCCTCGGGACCCGTTGTGAAGATATCTCCCATATTGATCACAGCCAGATCGGCCCCAAAGTACCCGCCAACAATGGTCTCCATATCCGACGTCAAGCCGGTGTCGCCGGACAAATACACACTCAGGCCGTTCGTGAAAATGACGACGAATCCATTGGCAATGCCAACGGCCAATCCGGCGGTAGAGAGGCTCGTTCTGTCGGGGTCTGCTAAAAACCCATTGGATAAATCGCTCGGGTGTATCGCGGTGACCATCGAGATTTGCACGCCCCGGGTCCCAGATACATGACGGACCGTTCGCTTCGCCCCAGGCGATAGACCTGCAGTACAGGCAGCAGTGCGCGGAACGATCATTTCGTTGGTCAAGCCGCTGGCCGGACACCCAGCGGTCGCCGAACCGGCAACGGCTGCGATTAACCGCCCGATGACAGACGATAAAGGTCCCCCGGCAATAACTGCCGATTTTTTGGCGGCTGCGATTTCGGCGGTGTCGGTGCTTGGCGCGGGTGTGGTCACCGCGCTGCTACAACTCGATGTTGGCGAATCCGGATTCTGATTCAGTTTGCCGTTTCCCAAATGATCGCTGTGCGCGTGCGAAATGAGAATCACGTGGACGTCGCCCAGCCGCGCATCGGTCGGACCGGCCACTGTGTTGCCGGGATCGTACAAAACCCGTACTCCCGTGGGGTCTTCAAATAGAATGGCACGATCCTGTGCGCAGAACTCGCCTGTGCGCTGCCCGATGGGAGTGACCTTCACATTCTGGGCGTCCGCGAAATTCCATGAACCTGTTAGTGCGATCACAAAAAACAAATTCCGCCACCTGATTTTCATCGTCAGTATCCTCCTCTGCGTGAGTTGGCATCGTGCTGCCGGCCGGCTTGATTCGCCGGAAGAAAATGTTGTGATTTGGGTCGATGTTTTATACATCCGTCTCGAACACGTTGTCTTGTCTTTTGTTCTGGATTTGTATTTGAATTGGAGCGCAGTTTCCCGGCAATGACCACAATCGGCACATAGCAAGGAAAGGTTTCACATGAGCAATGTCGTTCGAAAAACAATAGTGCTGCCGTGTTTGCTTCTGATAGCCCTCCCATTGGTAGCCGCCGGCCAAAGCGGAAAGTGGTGGAAGGAGTATGGAGGCGGCCCGGACAACTCGCACTACGTGACAACACACCAGATCACGAAATCCAACGTGAAACGCCTCGAGGTGGCCTGGACATATGCCACTGGCGACAATGACACCTACAATTTCAATCCCGTCGTTGTGGATAACATGATGTATGTGCTGGCGAGGAACAACTCGCTGGTGGCTCTCGACGCTGTGACAGGAAAAGAGATCTGGGTCCACGAAAACCTTGCCGGCATTGCCAGGCGCGGCATCAACTACTGGGAGAGCCGGGACCGAAAGGACCGCCGCCTGATTTTCCAAATCAACAATACCCTGCAGGAGATTGATGCACGCACGGGAAAGCCCGTTCTTGCTTTCGGTGACAATGGCATCGTGAACCTGCGCGAGGGACTTGGCCGCGATCCCAGGACTATCTATCGTGTACAGTCCAGCAATCCCGGCAAGGTTTTTGAAAATGTGATCATCATGGGCTCGGTCACAGGCGAGGGTTACTTTGCCAGCCCGGGGCATCTGCGCGCATTTGACGTGAGAACCGGCAAGCTCGTGTGGACCTTCCACACCATCCCTCAGCCCGGAGAGTATGGATATGACACCTGGCCCACGGACGCATGGAAATACATCGGAGGAGTGAACACCTGGGGCGAGATTACAGTGGACGAAAAGCGGGGTATTGCGTATTTCCCGACCGGTTCCGCTACCTACGACTACTACGGCGCCGACCGGATCGGGACCAACCTCTTTGCCAATTCCCTGCTGGCCCTGGATGCGCGCACGGGGAAACGTTTGTGGCACTACCAGTTCGTGCATCACGATCTTCTGGATTACGACGGCACGGCGGCGCCACAACTTCTGACTGTCACCAGGAATGGAAAAAAAATTGACGCAGTAGCGATGGCTACGAAGCAGGGCTTCGTATTCACGCTCGATCGAGTGAACGGTAAGACTCTGTTCCCGATTGAGGAGCGGCCCACTCCGGAAAGCGACATGCCGGGTGAACAGTCCTGGCCCACACAGCCATTCCCGACTGCGCCGCCACCGTTCGCCCGCCAGAAACTTACTCCCGACGAGATCAATCCCTACATTCTTACCCCGGAAGAGCGCGCCAGGTGGAAAGAAGCCGTTAGTAATGCGAACAATCGAGGTCTCTTTACACCGCCTTCCATGAAGGAGACGGTGGCAATTCCAGGCGCGCGAGGCGGTGCGAACTGGGGATCCACGTCCGTGAATCCGATGGACGGAACTTTGTACGTTGCGAGCTTCGATGCGCCGTCCTTCTACAAGATGTCTCTTGAAGCCCCTGGAGCCGCTCCTCCTGCAGCTTCGCCGGAACCCCCGCGCCAGGGCGAGCCCGTCAAATCCTGGACGGCGCCGGTAGTTGGATCTGGAGGAGTGCCGATTGGGAAACAACTGGAAGGAGCAATGCCGAGTGGACCCAGCGGGTATCGCGCAATGGAAGGATCTCCCTATCCCGATGGCATTGATGCTCCGAAGCAGCGCTATTACACGAACTACAACATCATTCGCCACGTCACGAGCCCGCCGTGGTCCACTCTGACTGCATTTGACCTGAACAAGGGAATCATCAAGTGGAAAATCCCGCTCGGGGAGGATGTGCGGGCGGTAGCGGAGGGCGCAAGAAACACCGGAACGATGCTCGAACCGAAGGGAATCCTGGTAACCGCTACGGGTCTGGTTTTTCATGCGGCGAGAGACGGCAGAATTCGCGCTTACGATGCGGACAACGGCACCGAACTGTGGTCCGCGGAACTGCCTGCGGGCTCCGCGGCGATCCCCGCAATGTACGAGGCCAGTGGGCGGGCTTACATCGTTGTTTCGGCGACGGCGCCGACTCCGCAACCAGGAGTCGGCGAAACCGGCGTGGGTCCGCAGAGCGCGACAACCAACGCCGGAGCACCGAAGGGATATGTCGCATTTGCGCTGCCCGCGAAGTGAGGACAAAGGCGGCTGCCGGCTGTGGATCGCGGCAAGCAAACTAACATGTATACTGCTGCTCGCCGGAAGCGAAGCAATAAGTCCGGATTGATGCACACATCAGCGTTGAGAGGGAGATACATATGAGCGATGAAAAGACTTTGTATGCCCGGTTGGGCGGTTACGACGCGATTGCCGCAGTTGCGGACAATCTGCTTCCACGCCTGATGTCTGACAAGAGGCTCGGACGCTTCTGGGCGCATCGAGGTGACGACGGCGTCAAGCGCGAGAAGCAGCTCCTCATCGATTTCCTGTGCCATTGCGCCGGGGGTCCTCTGCTTTACACCGGCCGGGACATGAATACCTCACACAAAGGTATGCGAATCAGCGAGGAGGACTGGTCCGCACTGCTGGGACATCTCAGTGCGACACTGGATCAATTCCAGGTCCCCGCTACCGAAAAGGAACAAGTGATTGCCTTCGTGCAGAGCACAAAAGCCGACATTGTCGAGCATGTCGAGGGTGCTACGGCCTAGGCAGCAGCTCCATTTTCAACGCACGTAGATGGAATTCGAGATGATCCAGGGGTGAGCCGCGAGTGGCTCTTCGAGGCGATCGAGGTAAACCTCTACTCGATACGCACCCTGACGGTGGACCGTGAATTCCTGCCGCTTGGCTTTAACTCCTTCTTGCTCCACTTGCCCATTGCGCAGCAGAACGATGCGCGCGGATTGCGGTGAGACGGCGGCGAACCGTACGCCGCCGGCGAGCGCGATTTTCTGTCCCATGATTCTCTTTTCTGTGCCGTTTTCGGCTGTAAACCGAAAGCCACTTGCGTCGGCCAGCAGATCGAATCCGACGTACGTCTGGCCGCCGGCCATTGCGTCGAGTAACGATTGCGCGTCAAAAGGCCGGCCCTTCTCGAGGAGAATATAGTTGCGCACGATTCGGAATGTCAGCGCGTACGGATCCACGAGGACCCCGGCGAGAGTCTGAGAAGCGTGAGTCCGCAGTGCGATGCCGATATTGGCGTGCGCATCGATGCCACCGATTGCCGTGAGTTGGCGGCCGCCGGCGTTCAGTTCGTCCCAGGCACGCAGGTTGTCAACGGGCCGTAGGTAGAGCCGTGTGGCCAGAAGATGCGCATAAGGCCGGTAGGACCACAGGATGTCGAAGAAAAGCCGGCTTCGGCTAATTCTTTTCGTCTGGGTATGTGCATTGTAGACCTCTATGCCGTCGTAGCCGTCGATCTCCGCGAGAGGCCGTCCTTCGGGATAGGCAATGAAAGCAAGCTTTCCCTGGCTCTTGGCCTTCCATATCGCTTCCTGCGCTGAAAGCGACGGCCACGGATGGCCTGGAACACCGGGGATCACCAGCAACCGAATTCCATCTTTGACGCTGACCTCCGAACCGTCTATGAATACGATCCCCGCGTGCACGCCGCGCAGTGCCGCCGAGGCGGCGTAACTGTCCCGGGGCGAGTGTTCGGTCATCACCACATAAGCGAGGTCGTTGGCCCGGGCCGCCGTGACAATATCTGAAGGCTCGCCCGTGCTGTGACCGCCGAGACGGGAGTGGATGTGAATCACTCCTCGGTAATCCAGATAGTTATCTTCCGGCGCGGGCGGAACGCGCTCGGCAAGCAGCCCGTCAATGCTCTTCTGCAGAAGGCCAAAGCGGTAGCGCCGGTATAGAAATGGCGCCTGAGACACCACCAGCAACACGAGCAGGAATACGACGAACTGTTGCCGGCGCTTCATTAGTATGTAGAGAGTTCCAGTCCAATCTCTACAGCCTAGGACGGTTGCTGCGGCCGTCAAGACCCGGTCGTCTCCTGACGCGACAAAGCGCGGTGTGACGCACATCGGCCAACGGTCGCGCACCAAAGGGGTGTGCACAATTGCACAGCCCTCGTCTTGCGTTTCCGGCACAATCCATGCTTATGGAAATCGGAATCATCGGTTCGGGAAAAATGGGTGCCGGCTTAGGGCGGCTCTGGGCAAGGCACGGCCACGACGTAATGTTCAATTACCCTCGAAGGCCT